>Ga0075011_10000101_pt1 | contig 42880 bp, 34 predicted proteins | sample TARM_MetaG_T_14_FD_72354 | JGI IMG/M metagenome (GOLD analysis project Ga0075011, IMG submission 72354) | Freshwater microbial communities from Pennsylvania, USA, analyzing microbe dynamics in response to fracking - TARM_MetaG_T_14 | ecosystem: Environmental > Aquatic > Freshwater > River...
TTCATATACCGTCTGTTTGGTAGCTGAGTTAATTCATCCTGCATCGCTGCGATATGAATGGTTTTATAATTTCTATAAATTAAAAAAATCAGTAGGTAGATTAGGGCAGTAGCAACAGTTAATACTGCAATTATTGTTTGTTCAATGAATGCGATGTGTGCGCTTTCACCAATATCGAATTTTGCTGCGATTTGCCATTTTCCATAAGGAACATTAATGACTTGAAGCGTTGTTGGGTTATCAAATGTTTTAGAGTCGCCATGAATTAATTCTTCTTTTCCAGTAACATTTCTAATCGCAACGTCAGAGGCTGGCAGATCATATACACCGCTAGATTTGAGTAGTTTGTCAAAATCAATGACAACACTCACTGTGCCCCAATAGGTTTTATTATGAGGATAATCTGCATAAATTGGGTACCGGGCAATGATACCTCGGCCCCCTTGAACTAATTCAACAGGGCCATCCAGATAAACGTGACCGAACTGTTTCGCTAGTTGGATAGCTTTATTCTGACTCGGGATTTCTGATAAATCTATTCCTAACGCTGATTTATTTTCTTCCAGGGGATAAATGTAACGAATAATATTATTAGGTGAAGCTGCGACGTTCCGGACGTTCTGCGATTTGCTGAGAAGTTGTTGTGCTACAATATCCCATTTTTTGAATGCAATGTCAGGATCAATAGTGACAAGCGTAGCTAAGCTATCAGCAAGAAAAGTGTCCATAAAAATGGATGCTTCAAAATTGGAGCGAACCAGAGCGACATTGTTAATAACAACACGCTCTACTTTTTGTATTTCGTTTCCGACAAAATGATTTTTAACTGTGACTGCAATAGGTAAAGACAGCAAAAAGTAGGTAATGCTGATGACAAAAAACAGCAAGTCAGTTCTTTTGTTATACGACACGATTACAGATACCTAAAGCCTGAATAATGGTAAATCAATAGGTTAGCAATAATTGGAAAATTCTATTTGGATGCGATTTGGTTAGTTCCAAATAATGTATGAAATGTAACAATATATAATATGAAACAAGTTTAATTATTGCCTGAGATTATAGTTTAACTCGAAATATGGGATTTTAATATATAAATATGATGTAAGTATAATATGGAAACGTTTGCAGTATAAATAAATTATAACGATATGGGGCCGTATTATTGCTGTTGATATAAAACAACTCCCCTATAAATTGTAATAAAAGTAGGGGAGTTGTTATTAGTGTTAAATCAAATCAAATCAAATCGATCGGCATCCATAACTTTTGCCCATGCAGAAATGAAGTCTTCAACAAATTTCTCTTTACTATCATCCTGAGCATAAAGCTCTGCGTAAGCGCGCAGGATGGAGTTTGAACCAAACACTAAATCAACTCGAGTTGCTGTCCATTTCTCTTTGCCAGAGTCTCGTTCATAAACTTGATAAAGGTTATTTTCTGCTGGCCTCCATGAATAATTCATATCCGTAAGATTGACAAAAAAGTCATTGGTCAGTGTTCCCACTTTATCTGTAAACACCCCATGAGCTGTTGCTCCGTAGTTGGTCCCCAGAACTCTCATACCGCCCAACAGTACGGTCATTTCACAAGCTGTAAGTCCCATTAACTGAGCCCTGTCTAACAGGATTTCTTCCGGGCTCACAACATAGTCTTTCATTGACCAGTTACGGAAGCCGTCCGCCAGTGGTTCGAGTACTTCAAATGACTCAATGTCGGTCATGGTCTGTTCTGCATCACCTCGGCCGGGGCTGAATGGAACCGTTACATTGAACCCAGCGGCTTTGGCAGCCAGTTCGATACCGACACATCCGCCAAGTACGATAGTATCGGCTATGCTGGCTCTACATTTGTTTGCGATGGGTTCGAGAACAGATAACACCTTAGACAACCGTTCGGGTTCGTTGCCTTGCCAGTCTTTTTGTGGTGCCAACCGGATTCTTGCGCCATTCGCTCCGCCACGCTTATCGGAACCTCTATATGTACGAGCGCTGTCCCAGGCGGTTGATACCAGATCTGAAACGCTTAAACCTGAAGCTGCAATTTTGACTTTTACAGCGTCGACATTATAAGAGGCGTTACCGGCAGGGACCGGATCCTGCCAAATTAGATCCTCATCTGGTACATCCGGACCGAAATAGCAGGTTTTTGGTCCCAAATCACGATGAGTCAACTTGAACCATGCTCGCGCAAAGGTATCAGCAAAGTACTCAGGGTCATCTTTAAAGCGCTCTGAAATCTTTCTGTACTCGGGATCCATTTTTAACGCCATATCAGCATCAGTCATGATCGGGTTGTTATGTTTCGATGTGTCTTCAACATCAGCCGGCATATCTTCAGGTGCAATATCAACCGGTTCCCATTGCCATGCACCAGCGGGGCTTTTTTTCAGCTCCCAGTCGTATTTGAATAGTAAGTAAAAATAACCGTTGTCCCATTGGGTTGGGTTGGTGGTCCAGGCACCTTCGATACCACTGGTAACAGTATCTCGTCCAATGCCTCTTGTTTTGTGATTTATCCAGCCCAAACCTTGCTCTTCAACCGGGGCTCCTTCAGGATCCGGGCCTAAGTTCGCTGCATCGCCATTACCATGGCACTTACCAACAGTGTGGCCGCCTGCCGTTAAGGCAACTGTTTCTTCATCATTCATCGCCATACGTGCAAAGGTTACGCGCATGTCTTGTGCTGTTTTTAGCGGATCTGGGTTACCATCAACGCCTTCAGGGTTGACGTAAATTAAGCCCATCATTACTGCTGCTAGTGGGTTTTCTAGATCTCTTTGCCCTGAATAGCGGCTACCTTCAGCGCCACTGGGTGCTAGCCACTCTTTCTCCGAACCCCAGTACGTGTCTTTCTCTGGGTGCCAGATATCTTCGCGACCAAAAGCAAAGCCAAAGGTTTTGAGCCCCATAGACTCGTAAGCCATATTACCCGCCAAAAGAATTAAGTCTGCCCAGCTTATTTTATTGCCATATTTTTGCTTTATTGGCCAAAGCAGACGCCGTGCTTTATCTAAGTTTGCATTGTCTGGCCAGGAATTGAGAGGGGCAAAACGTTGATTACCCGTGCTACCACCACCACGCCCGTCAGCGATGCGATAGCTCCCGGCGGCATGCCAGGCCATTCGAATCATTAAACCTCCATAATGTCCCCAGTCAGCTGGCCACCAGCTTTGACTATTTGTCATCAGCTTAATCAGGTCTTGTTTAAGTGACGGAACATCGAGTTTCTTAAGTTCTTGTTTGTAATTGAAATCGGGCCCGTAGGGGTTAGTTTTGGAGTCGTGCTGATGAAGAATGTCGAGGTTTAATGCTTTAGGCCACCAGTCCATTACATTCATGTCGGAAGATGTCATGCCACCGTGCATTATCGGGCATTTACCCCCAGACTCTGAGTTGTGTTTATTCATGCCTTAATCCTTGCTCACGTTGCTTCTTAACCTGGTTGTTGCCAAGTGTGAAATATATGGGTCACATGTTTTTTATATCAATTATTTGCAATAACTGACTGATAAAAGATAGTTCAAAGTTTCACCTTTGGCATAGGCAATATGAATAGATTCTCTGTAATTAATTAAGAATTTTAGTATAGGGGCTAAAGCTATTAATGTTTGTGTAACAGTTTATGAATGATGACTAGGTAGATAGCGGAAATAAGGGAATTTCACGCTTAATATAGCGATAATGGAAACTTATCGTAGACAATATACATTAAGCATGGTGATATTCTGCGTGAGTATTTATTTATATACTTAATTGAAAGTTGACGTTATTGAACAGGGAAGTACAACGTTAAATGAATTTTAATTTTTTAATTGGTCGTTTTATCACTTTTTGTCTGTGCTGCATTTTTTCATCGTGCGCTATAGCTGAGGTTAACTATCTTTCGGATTATTATGTTGATGTTTGGGACTCTTCTGATGGTTTGCCCCATAACAGCATCAATGCGATTGCCCAGACCAACGATGGTTATTTGTGGTTTGCAACCTGGGAAGGGGTTGCCAGATACGACGGTTTAGATTTTCAGTTATTTGATCGAAGCCAGCAAACACATATGTTGGATTCAGGTACACGGACTCTGGTTGCTGACACAAATAATGCGTTATGGGTTGGGGGGGCCAGAGGAAGTCTGAGTTTAAGGACAGGCTTCTCTTGGCAACAGCAGAAGCCGGCACCAAGCATGATCAATCATGTGTTAAGAGACAGCAATAAAAATCTTTGGTTCGCTATTGAAGGCAAAGGCGTGGTATTTCGCTCAGCCGATCAAACCGAACACGACACATGGGTTTTAAAGGATGTCAGTGCTTATCGTTTAGTTGAAAATAGCCACAATAAGGTGTTTGCCGCGACGGATAAAGGGCTATTTATAATTACGAAAAATAGCGCGGAAAAAATCTCCACTAATCAATTTGATAAGATTTATTATATTTCGTTATCTAATAGCGGTGAGCTGTTGCTGGGAACGAATAGTGGAGCCTGGATTTGGGACGGCAAGTCGTTTTCTTCAATTGAAACAGCATTAGAGGACCTTGTTGTCACTGTCGTAGAGCAAGATGTCGAAGGTTGTATCTGGCTCGGAACCATCAATAAGGGATTAGCGCGCGTAACCGGCAATAATATTGAATTTCTTGATGCGAGTCGTGGGTTGCCCCATAACCGTGTTCTTTCCTGGTACCAGGACATAGAGGGAAGTATTTGGGTTGGTACTAATGGCGGCTTGATGCGACTTCGTAATGCACCTCTAAAGGCAATGACTCAAAATAGAGGCTTAGTTGGTAATTACGTGCGAACGCTATTGCCAATTTCCGAACACTCATTACTTGTTGGCTCCAGCAATGGTTTAACTTTGGTCAGAGATGGACGCGCTATTCCGGCATTAGATAAACCGGTACCGCTATCCATTCTTAGTTTGGCGCAATCTAAAAAAGGTGGTGTTTGGGTTGGTAGTTATCAGCATGGCTTATTGTATTGGCGGGAGAATAATATTACTCCGATGTTGTCAGATGACAGCGGTTTGCCAACGAACGAAATCCGGGCGTTATTGGAAGATAAACAGGGAAACTTGTGGATCGGTACACCAGTCGGTGTTGTAAAGATGTCGCCGGATGGGACGCTAAACCATTACACCCAGGAAAATGGGTTAAGTAATAATTATGTGATGGCTTTAGCTGAAGATGAAATGGGGCATATCTGGGTTGGAACGGGTGTGGGCGTCGGGTTCTGGAAAAACGGAAAATTCATAAATGTTCCACTCGATGATTTAGAACAAGCGCAGTATGCATTTGGTTTCTACCTTGAAAAGGGATATGTGTGGATTGCGACAGATAGAGGAATAGTTCGGTTCCGACAGTCTGATCAGACAACGGCTTTAGTTGGCAGACCTCATGGCTTGCCCATCGATAAGTTTTTTCAGATTCAGAAAGATGATGAAGGTTATTTCTGGCTTTCGAGTAATCGCGGACTTTGGAAGATTGAAGCGAGTCAAGCCCATGCCGTTGCTGACAGCATTAGTGACTCGATCGTCTTTGAACATTATGATGAAAGTGACGGTATGGTGAGCAGCCAGGCAAATGGAGGTTCTAACCCGGCTTCAGCTAAACTGCCTGATGGTTCTCTGTATTTTGCGACAGCGCAAGGAGTGGTGCACTTGCATCCTGATAGTTTGCATCAATTAAGTGAGCATCCCTTGCCTGTTGTGCTGCAATCTGTCTTTTTTGATTCCAGCAGTATTAACCCAGAGGTGGTAAACAAAGTCCCAGCTGGCACTAACCGGGTTTCGATCAGCTATGTCGGTCTGGGTTATGTGATGTCGGATCGCATTCAGTACCGGACAAAGTTAGAAGGTTTTGATAGCGATTGGTCTGAGAGGCGTAACTTCAGAGAAACCGAATACACCAATTTGCCACCAAAACGGTATCGCTTCCTGGTGAGTGCACGTTATCCATATGGTGAGTGGACGGAAGCGAAAGTTCTGTATGAATTTGAAGTTGAACCTCTGTTCTGGCAAAGACAAGAAGTGATCGCATTTTTCATTCTTGCAGTTATTACTCTGTTGGGAAGCGCCGTTGTTTGGCGGATTCATATGCTTAAAAAGAGTGAGTTGAAATTAAAACAGCAAGTTGAACTACAGACTCAAGAGCTTCGTCAGCAAGCAGAAAACTTTGAACGTCTTTCTCACGAAGATGAGCTGACCGGATTAGCTAATCGACGTGCTTTCGATGGGCAACTAAAGAGGCTATTTAACACCACAAAGCGCGAGGGCAAAGTCCTTAATGTCGCGGTATTAGATATCGACCATTTTAAACGGATTAATGATAAATATTCGCACCTAGTAGGTGATCGGGCCATTATTGCGGTGGTGGATGTGATTAAGCGTTGTATCGATAAAAATACCTTATTAGCCCGTTGGGGCGGTGAAGAGTTCACTTTGCTTTATGTTGGTGAGATTGATGATGCCGATAAGTTTCTGGAAAAATTGCGTGTGGCGGTAGAAGAGCATTATTTTGATCATATCGCGCCGGAACTCAGAATTACGGTAAGCATTGGTGTTTGTGCAAATCACAATATTAATGATTATAAAGATATTGTTAAATTGGCCGATCATGCTCTGCTGGATGCAAAGAGAAATGGGCGCAACCGGGTTGAACGCAGAAGAGCATAAGCACCGATTTCCCTGAGTTCTGGTTCAATAAAAAACGGTCTGTAAAAGACCGTTTTTCTTATGAATTAAAAAACTTTACAAGCAAACCCTTTGAGATAAAAGCCTTCTGGGTAGGCTGTATCGGTTGGATGGTCGGATGCCTGTTCGAAACGTTCAACAAATTTAACGTCTCTACCAGCGTCAATGGCTGCATCAGCGATAATTTTTTGGAACAGGTTTTGATCCATTAAACCAGAACAAGAGTAGGTTAGTAGTGTCCCCCCTGGCTTAAGTATCTGCATTGCGAGCATGTTAATGTCTTTATATCCGCGGCACGCACCGTTAAGTTGCGCCTTTGATTCTGCAAATTTTGGCGGGTCCATGATGACCACATCAAACTTAGTTCCCTGATCACGATATTCACGCAGTAGCTTGAATACATCTGCATTGAGGAAAACGGCGCGTTTTTTGGAAATATCAAATTCATTTATTTCCGCGTTGAACTTAGCTGTATCTAAAGCCGGTTGTGATACATCCGCATTGATGACACGTTTAGCACCACCTTTTAGGGCGTAAAGGCCAAAACCACCGGTATACGAGAAACAGTTCAGAACTTCTTTATTTTTAACGTATTTCATTGACTGTAAACGGCTATCACGCTGGTCGAGATAGAAGCCCGTTTTATGACCGTTGACGATATCGACGTTAATCTTGATTCCGTTTTCTTCAATGATGACTGACTTTGGCGGTTGTTCACCGTAAAGCACACCCGTTCGTTCTTGTAACCCTTCTTTCTTACGTACTGCAACATCTGAACGTTCATAAATATTGCAATCAGGAAAACAGTGACGCAGTGCTTTAATCAGGTTTTGTTGCTGAAACTCAGCACCAGCACTCAGCAACTGACAAACTAAATAGTTGTTGAACTTATCTATGGTGATCCCCGGCAGACCATCAGATTCAGCGGCGATAAGTCGATAGCCAGTTAAGCCATCACGCTCAATTAAATCGTCCCGCAGCATTTGTGCTTGTTGAATACGTTTAACAAAAAACTCACTGTTAATTTCTTGTTTGTCGAAACTCCAGACACGAGCGCGAATTTGAGAATTCGGAGAGTAAGCTGCTTTTGCCAGCCACTGACCATCATTAGTAAATACATCAACGGTTTCGCCTAAGCCAGGTTCGCCTTCAACGCGTTGAATCCCGCGAGAGAAAACCCAAGGGTGTTTACGGCGTAAGGATTTTTCGCGGCCTTTGACCAAATAGATTGCACAAGTCATCGCTTTACTCTGAAGTAAGATTAAAAAGGGCGAGTATTGTCATGGAACTCGAACTTAAAAGCAACTGATACCAGTGTTAGTCATAACCGCTGATTTTGCTTAGCCAATATAGCTGGCGATGGTGTTCACGTATTTGCGAGATTATTGTTGCTCATTAACTTGCTGTGATCGGTATTAAAGTCACCATTATTGACAACGGCTTAAGCTATAACAAAAATGACACTGTCAGTGTTAAAAAAGCAAATCAAGCGCTAATAATTATATCTATTCTTTTTTAAGCAGTTTACTTCGATTTGAAAAAACAATAACGGGTAGGGAAGGTATTAAATGACAACAAAATGCGACAAATTTATTGTAACCGGGATGGTTCAGGGCGTAGGTTTTCGTTATCAGACTTCGCATCAGGGACTTAAGTTTGGTTTAACGGGTTATGCAAAGAACCTCAATAACGGTGATGTAGAAGTGATTGCCTGTGGAGCGGCTGATAAAGTTGATGAATTTTATGAGTGGCTAAAGCAAGGTCCGCGAACCGCTTATGTTGAAAAAGTTGTCCGAACGAGCTGTACGGTCGAAAAGAATTACCGTGGGTTTGAAATCCTGTAGAGGGTGCTCTCTACAGGAAACTGAGTTGTAGCAGACGGATAAGTTAGTGCTCAACTTCCAAGCAGGAATGATCAAAAACTTATGTTGAATGCGATTATAAACATTTGGCTGGTTTAGGGAGACCAGCGAGTTTGGTTGCTTGTTTGGCTGGGCCTTTGGGGAATAGTTTGAATAGATATTTACTGTTACCTTTTTCCGGGCCGTGTTCTTTTTCCATCGCTTTTACCAGCATTCGTATTGCCGGAGAGGTATTAAATTCTTCGTAGAATTTACGAACGAAAAGAATGACCTCGATATGTGCATCTGTCAGGTTTATGCCTTCTTCTTTCGCCAAAACTTCCATCATTCCTTCAACCCATTGAGTTGAGTCAAGAAGGTAACCTTGCGCATCAGTTTCTATTGTATTTCCGTTGTATTCAAACATGGTGAGTAGATTATGTCGTTTAAATAATTTGCCATAGAGTAGCGAAGCCAAGAGGTTTGCTCAACAACAAAAAGCCCGGAACAGAGTCCCGGGCTTACAAATTGACTTCCGACTTTGAATATTAGTCGTCGTTCATCACACCAAGAATGCTTAGCAGGCTGATGAATAGGTTGTAGATAGATACATACAGCGAAACCGTTGCAGAAATGTAGTTAGTCTCACCACCACGTACGATTTGCTGGGTTGTAAGCAGAATCACACCTGTTGAGAACAGAACAAACATACCGCTCATTGCCATATATAACATTGGCATTTGCAGGAAGATGTTTGCAACCATACCAACCAGAAGAACAACGAAGCCGGCCATCAGCATACCATTTAGGAATGACAAATCACGTTTGGTGGTCAGTGCGTATGCAGAAGCACCCATGAAGGCCAGTGCGGTACCGCCAAGCGCTGTCAGAACAACATCTCCCATACCTGCGCCAACATACATGTTCAGGATTGGACCAATGGTGTAGCCAAGGAAACCTGTAAACAGGAAGGTAAACACCAGACCCATGCTGTTGTTACGGTTCTTTTCTGTCAAAAATAGTAGGCCATAGAAGCCAACCAGCATAATGATCAGACCCGGACGTGGTAGGTTCATTGCCATTGAAACACCAGCAACCACAGCAGACCATAGAAGTGTCATTGAAAGCAGTGCATACGTGTTTCTTAGCACTTTGTTGGTTTGTAGAGCACTGTCATAAGACGAAGTGCGAGAAAACATAGGACTGTTCATACTTTTCCTCTTCCTCATAGAAAGGTGTTTCATGTATATGTAGACATTAATGAGGCTAATAGTTCCATTTTTCAAGCCCCTGTCTTTAGCTTATGTGAAAATAATATACAAAAACGGCTTAAAATAGAGTGACAAGTTGTAACACAATATTACCGCCTCAATATTTGCTATTCCGATGAATAGTAACATGGTTCAGGATACTAATTGTAGTTAATAGCGATCCATTTTTGTTGGTTAATCCGGTAGGTTGTTGACTAAAAAGATCAATACCTTACCGTTGACATTTATGCAGCTTTTCATTGGTTGATTGGTGTGAAAAACAAAAGAGGCGAATTATCGCCTCTTTTATTGTGATAAGAGCATACTTAGTGGTGAAGTATCTGTGACAGGAAGTTTTGTGTCCGATCCGATTGTGGGTTCTCAAAGAACTCTTTAGGATTGTTTTCCTCAATGATTTCACCAGCATCCATGAAGATAACTCTGTCTGCGACTTCTTTCGCAAATCCCATTTCGTGAGTAACACAAAGCATCGTCATACCTTCACCGGCAAGCTCCACCATAACATCAAGTACTTCTCGAACCATTTCCGGATCAAGTGCTGATGTTGGTTCATCGAACAACATTATCTGAGGGCTCATACATAGTGAGCGTGCTATCGCCACACGCTGTTGCTGACCACCCGAAAGCTGGCCTGGATACTTATCAGCCTGATCTGGGATCTTAACGCGCTTGAGGTATTTCATTGCAATCGCTTCCGCTTCATCTTTTGGCATTTTCTTTACCCAGATTGGCGCAAGAGTACAGTTTTCCAGCACGGTTAGGTGAGGAAATAGATTGAAGTGCTGAAAACACATGCCGACTTCACGGCGCACTGCTTCGATGTTTTTTAAATCTTCCGTCAGCGGTGTTCCTGCAACTAAAATTTGCCCTTTTTGATGCTCTTCAAGGTGGTTGATGCAGCGAATCATGGTTGATTTGCCTGAGCCAGAAGGGCCACAAATAACGATCTTCTCACCTTTTTTTACATTCAGGTTGATGTTTTTCAGTACGTGAAATTCACCGTACCATTTGTTCATGTCCTTAATTTGAATCATGAAATCTTCTGGAGTTTGTTGCGTCATAATACGTTCCCTGAATTATTGTTTATCGTTTGTGACCGGTATGGAGTTTGCCTTCAAGCCAAATCGAGTACCTCGACATACTAAAGCAGAACACCCAGAACACTAACGCGACAAATACATAACTTTCCGTAGCAAAACCCAGCCACTCTGGGTCAGTGTTTGCGGATTGACCGATACCTAATACGTCGAACATGCCGATAATCAGTACCAGACTGGTATCCTTAAACAGGCCAATGAATGTGTTTACGATTGATGGAATGGTAATTTTCAGCGCCTGAGGAAGAATAACCAAACCAATTTTCTTCCAGTATGAAAGGCCTAATGCATCTGCAGCTTCATATTGACCTTTAGGGATTGCCTGAAGACCACCACGGATGACTTCAGCCATATAAGCAGAAGCAAACATTACCACACCGATCAACGCCCGTATCAACTTATCTGTTTCTGAACCTTCAGAGAGAAACAGAGGAAGCATCACAGAAGCCATGAACAGCACTGTAATAAGTGGAACACCACGCCAGATCTCAATGTAAACGGTACAAAGGCTGCGGATAATCGGCATTTCAGAACGACGGCCAAGAGCGAGAACCACACCAATAGGCAGTGAAACGACGATACCAACAAGCGCGATAATCAATGTGACTAATAAGCCGCCCCATTTATGGGTTTCTACCACTTCAAGGCCAAATACACCGCCGTAAAGTAATGCTGCCATCATGAAAGGGTAGATGTTGACCATAAACAACCAAATCCAGGTTCTTTTTGGTGTTTTATCGTACGCGACTAAGGCAACCAATACTGCTAAAGTGGCGAAGAACAGGCGAGGGCGCCAGATTTCAGAGTCTGGATAGAAACCGTACATGTACTGTTGCCAGCGCACGCTGATAAATACCCAGCAAGCCCCTTCACTGGTACAGGCATCACGGGTGGTTCCCACCCAGTCTGCATTAATAAATGCCCAGTTAACAATGTTCCAAAGTCCCATAAATGCCAGATATGCCAATACAATGGTCACAATGGAGTTTAACGGGGTACTGAATAGGTTCTTTTTAAACCAACCTACGACACCCGTCGTGTTTTCTGGTGGTGGCAAGCTTGGTTGAAATTCATGTTTAATCATTTTATCTCTCCACCAACGCTACTTTACGGTTATACAAGTTCATCAATAATGACGTGAGCAAGCTCAGCGACAGATAAACACCCATAGTCATTGCAATGATCTCAATGGCCTGACCTGTCTGGTTTAGGGTGGTACCAGCAAATACAGAGACAAGATCCGGATAACCAATCGCCATTGCTAACGAGGAGTTTTTGGTTAGATTCAGATATTGACTGGTCAAAGGTGGAATGATGATTCGTAAAGCTTGTGGAATTACAATCAGCTTTAATGTTTTTGAACGGGGTAAGCCTAATGACATGGCTGCTTCAGTTTGCCCGTGACTGACCGCATTAATACCAGAACGAACGATTTCTGCGATAAATGAAGCCGTGTAAATACTCAGGGCTAAAAGTAGCGCTGCCAGTTCTGGAATGATGCTGATACCACCACGAAAGTTGAAACCTTTAAGCTCTGGGTATTCTGCCGAAATAGGTGAACCCATGATAAAGAAAGCAACAATTGGTAAAACGATGCATAAACCAAGAGCAATTCGCCCCATCGGCGTTTGCTGGCCAGTTAACCGTTGTTTATTCTTCGCCCAGATGCCGATTGCAATGGTAATGATGACACCAATAATAAATGTACCGATGACAATACCACTGCCTGCTTCAAAGATAGGCGATGGCATATATAAGCCACGAACATTGAGGAAGATAGCTTCACCCAAGCTGAGACTTTGGCGTGCTGATGGCAGAGCCTGAAGAACAGCAACGTACCAAAATAAAATTTGTAGCAACAATGGAACGTTACGGAACGTCTCTATATAAACCGCCGCCAAACGGCTTACTAGCCAGTTGGATGACAGTCGGGCAATACCTAATGCGAAACCAATAATGGTTGCCAAGACAATACCCAAAAAAGAAACAAGCGCTGTATTGAGCAGTCCGACGATGAATGTACGTCCGTATGAGAATGTCTCATCATACTCAATTAAGCTTAATCCAATCCCAAAGCCCGCCGGTTGATTTAAGAAATCAAAACCAGTAGCAATACCGCGCGCATCAAGGTTACTTAGAGCGTTATTTATTATCGTATAAAAGAAGAAAGCAAGTGCCGCTATTGCAACGAACTGAAAAACGATAGAGCGGAAAGTGGGATTGTATAGGAGATTTGTGCTTTTAGCCGGAGCGGATTCTGACTGTTGCACAGTAGTTGTTGTAGGTTTCATACTGCGATAACCTCTTTACCCATTTAGACAAAGGGCGGCCGAAACCGCCCTATATATTTTTATATCTATTAACGGATAGGTGGAGCGTACATAAAGCCACCGTCACTCCATAGTGCGTTAACACCACGTGAGATTTCCAGTGGAGAACCTTTACCTACTGTACGTTCGAAGCTTTCACCGTAGTTACCAACCTGTTTTACGATTTGGTAACCCCAATCGTCACGAATACCCAGGCCAGAACCTTTTGGTCCATCAACACCAAGAATACGTTTCACTGACGGGTTATCTGATTTAAGCATTTCGTCAACGTTTTCAGACGTAATACCATACTCTTCTGCGTTGATCATCGCGCTTAAAGCCCATTTCGCGATGTTGAACCATTGGTCATCATCTTGACGAACAACCGGACCTAGTGGTTCTTTAGAAATGATTTCTGGAAGCACTTCTGCAGATGATGGATCGGCTAAGTTAAGACGCAGTGCGTAAAGACCAGATTGGTCAGTGGTCAGAACGTCACAACGACCAGAGTCGAAACCTTTAGACGTTTGAGCAGCAGTATCAAAGACGACTGGCTTATAGCTCATGCCGTTTGCACGGAAGTAGTCTGCTAGGTTTAGCTCAGTTGTTGTACCTGATTGTACACATACTGAAGCACCATCAAGCTCTTTAGCGCTTGAAAGGCCAAGTTCTTTTTTAACCATAAAGCCCTGACCATCGTAGTAGTTTACACCCGCGAAGTTCAAGCCAAGCGCCGTATCACGCTGTAGAGTCCAGGTTGTGTTACGAGAAAGAACGTCGATCTCACCCGATTGAAGTGCTGTAAAACGCTCTTTCGCAGTTAGTGGTACGTATTTTACTTTTGTTTTGTCACCAAGAACCGCTGCTGCTACTGCCTGGCAGTATTCAACGTCGATGCCTTCCCATTCACCTTTCGAGTTAGGGTTAGAAAAGCCTGGTAGACCTGTACTTACACCACAAGACAGTACATCTGCTTCCAGAACTTTGGCTAAAGTTCCTTCTGCTGCTGATGCTGAAGTTGCTGCAAAGGCAGAAGATGCCGCTACAACTGTGGCAAGGAGTGTGAGTTTATTCGCCATGTGTATCCTTCCTGTATGATCCATGTTTGACCAGGTGACACCTGATACAAGCTTTATAAAATGTTGTGTTTTATAATCTATTTACTGGCTGACAATGCATATACTTGCACTATTGTGAATCAACCAGTTAAAAGCGTAGGTATAAAACTCGGATTTCTCAACTGTATAATTTCAAAAAGATTTTCGATGAAAATCACATACCTAAGCTGTCTTTAGCATGGCTAAATGTTGCTCCATTGTAAATAGTGCAACTAGGCTCACCCTTGGTGCAACAGAACGAGCGTGGGATAATTAACTGTTTGTGTGAAATTTCCGGATGCGTTTTTTGCATTTTTGTTATATTTTCAACTGCCAATTCTGATAAATTTAGTGATTAATTATTTGCTGAGAGCTGGTTAGTGATTTCATTGCACCTTTTTTGTTAGCATGTTTCGAATAGTTATTAACATTACGATGAATTTTAAATGCAATATTTTCCTCTGTTTCTCGACCTTCTGAATAAGCCCGTTTTAGTTGTTGGTGGCGGTGAAGTCGCGTGCCGAAAAATTGATTCATTACTTAGAGCAGGAGCAAGAGTCACAGTTGTGTCGCCACAGATAGCTCCATCATTGCAACGACTTGCTGAAGAGCGGAAACTGGAATGGGTGCAGAATTTTTACTCTCCTAAGATTCTGGAGAAAAAATACCTGCAGGTATGGGCAACAACTGATAACCCAGAGCTGAATCATCAGGTGCATAAAGATGCAAAAAACATTGGCGTCTTAGTCAATGTTGTTGATGACCAACCCTATTGTGATTTCATCACTCCCTCTATTTTAAACAGGGGGAGAATTCAGATAGCGATTTCTAGCGGAGGCGCGTCACCAGTACTGGTGCGTAATATTCGTGAAACGCTAGAGTCGGTATTGCCACAGAATTTAAGTCTACTGGCTGATTTTGGTGCGTCTAAGAGGACATCAATAAAAGAGCATTTACCGAGTGTTGATCTACGTCGCAAATTCTGGGAAATGTTTTTTGCTGATCCGGGGGTGAAGCAGGCAAGTTCAAGAGAGCAACTGGAAGTGTTTTATCTTCGGGCGCTGGAAAATGAAATGGATCAGCAGGGAGAAGTTACCTGGATAGAATACGGTAATGATGTGGAATTGTTACCGATTAAAGCTTTGCGCTATATGCAGCAAGCGGAATTAATTCTCCACTCTGAGCAATGCCCGCTTGGAGTGATTGATTTGTGTCGTCGTGATGCAGAGCGTGAAATTTTTCACACTCCGGCTGATTTAGGCGAGTGCTTGAAAGGTGCCGGGCAGAAGAAATTAAGAGTCTGCGTGTTATTATTTAAATCGTCTCAGGAATATGCTTTGTTGCAAAGCAAGCATAGAGTTATTGTTCCGGGAAATGAAAAATAGAAGTGATACCAAAGCCAGCAAAATTGAGCCGATAATTGGCTGGAGATCGAGTAAACAGGCGGTCTGCTATCACCGCCTGTCTTTATTAGTCTCTTAACTCTGCAAAATAAACTTTTCTATAGCAGCCGCAACACCATCTTCATCGTTGCTAAGAGTGATGTAATCGGCCAACTGTTTGGTTTCTTCCATTGCATTAGCCATCGCAATACCCATACCTGCATAATTAATCATATGGTGATCATTTTCGGCATCTCCCATGCACATCACCTGATTAGCAGGGACACCTAAGTGATCAGCAATGGCTTTTAGGCCAACACCTTTGTTGCTTTTTGTATTCAGAAACTCAAGAAAATGAGCCGCGCTCTGAACAACAGTAAATTGCTCATGCAGTTGCTGAGGAATTTTTTTAATTGCTTGAGTGAGGAGTTCCGGTTTTGCGACGATCATGGTTTTAATGATGGGGTGGTCATCCTCGAGCTCACTAAAGTCCATTTCGGTAATTTTTAATCCATCATTAATTTTTGATTCTAGCTCGGTATATTCACTGATTTGAGGCGTAATAAGGCCGTGAATCTGACTGAATGCGTGGGTGTTTACACCTAATTGCTGCGCGAGCTTTGCAATGGTTTTTGCTGCTTTTCCATCAACAATTTGCTGGTATATCACTTCACCAGTTGCAACATTTTCGACGACAGAGCCGTTGTAGTGCAGGACGTAATCTTGATCAGATGTTAAACCAAGCTCGTCAAGCTTGCTGCGCATTCCGTCAATCGGACGTCCTGAAGCTAAAACGATACGCACGCCTTGTTCACGTGCCATAGCAATCGCTTGTTTAGTGCGAGGAGTAATCTGTTTTTGGCTGTTGAGAAGCGTGCCATCCATATCAAGTGCAATGATTTTATACATGTAATACCTAGAACTCTAAATTGTATGAATTAAATAATATCTAAAATTTATTACAGTTTGCTTGTTTGTGATGTAAAGCGCAAAAATTTTTGCTCGATAATTTTTGAGGTTTGTAACCTGATTTTTCAATCTGAGTTAATCTCGATTCTATAGGGTTTTGAATTGACCAGTGGCAGACCTTACATTAAGGTCAGCGCCTGCAATTTTTTAGATAGGCGAACGACTTTGTACAAAGTGAATGAAATGTTTGAGACGATACAAGGTGAGGGTGTATTTACGGGTGTACCCTCAGTTTTTATTCGTCTGCAGGAGTGCCCGGTGGGCTGTTCATGGTGTGACACCAAGCAAACCTGGGAATCTGAGGCGAAGGATGAACAGTCGTTTGAGCAGATTATTGTTAAATCAGCAGATACTCCGGCCTGGTGTAAAGCAACCGCGGATCAGATTGTGGCTATGTATCAACAACAGCATTATTCGGCCAGACATATCGTTATTACCGGTGGAGAGCCATGTATTTATGATCTGCTACCTCTGACTCAAGCATTTGAGTCTATCGGTTGTCGTTGCCAAATAGAAACAAGTGGTACTTTTAGTGTAAAAGCTTCAGTTGACACATGGGTGACAGTGTCACCAAAGATCGCAATGAAAGGCAAATTGCCCCTTGTTGAATCTGCTTTACTTAGAGCAAATGAAATCAAGCATCCAGTTGCAACAGATAAAGATATTGATAATTTGAAACAACTATTACAATCGACTGGCGTTTCAGATACGACGGAAATCGCTTTACAGCCTGTTAGCCAAAAACATAGAGCGACACAGTTATGCATCGATACATGCATTGAAAATAACTGGCGTTTATCAATTCAAACACACAAATATTTAAACATTGCCTGAAGGATTACTCGAATGAAAAAAGCGGTCGTTGTATTCAGTGGTGGACAAGATTCAACTACTTGTTTGGTTCAAGCTCTGAAAGAGTTTGATGAAGTTCATGCCATCACATTTGATTATGGCCAACGTCACAAGCTTGAGATTGAAGTGGCTCAGTCACTGAGTAAAAAACTGGATGTTAATGCCCATAAAGTCCTGGATGTTAGCTTATTGAATGAATTGGCGATCAGCTCACTAACTCGTGACGATATACCTGTATCTCATGAGTTACAGGAAAATGGTTTACCCAATTCCTTTGTCCCAGGTCGTAATATTCTGTTTCTGACATTGGCTGGTATTTATGCGTATCAGATTGGTGCTCAAACGGTGATTACCGGTGTGTGTGAGACGGACTTTTCTGGATATCCGGACTGTCGTGATGAATTTATCAAAGCAATGAATACCGCATTGGTTCAGGGTATGGATCGGGAGCTGGAAATTCGTACGCCACTGATGTGGCTAAACAAAGCTGAAACATGGGCGTTGGCAGACCAGAACGACGCACTCAATCTGGTCAGGAACGAAACGTTAACCTGTTATAATGGCATAATAGGCAATGGCTGTGGTGATTGCCCTGCGTGTGATCTCCGCAAAGCAGGCCTGGATGACTATTTCGATAATCGCGCTGCCGTAATGGAATCACTAAAACGTAAGATTAACTCAGCTACGTAGTATATTGACATGCATTTATAATGCTATTGTTGCTATGGTACTTCGATTGGTTGAGGGCTCTGTCTAATATGGGGTAGAGCCTGTCAAAATCACAGGATTCTGCACTAAGAGATAAATAACTCAGGCTGGCTGAAACTGTTAATGGTTCCGGTTGGTCTGAGTCGATAGCGACTCGTGTCAGAGCTTGATACAAACGTTCGACTTTGAAATGAGCTTCATCGGGTTCGACGTGGCTAAATGCAACTGTAAACTTTTTACCGCTTAACCTTCCCCAGAAATCCTCCTTAAGTAACTGGTTTTCGATGACCAGAGACACGTTTCGTAAAACCTGATTCCCAGCTTCGTAACCAAGACGATCATTGATAGCTTTCAGGTTCTCTAAGTCAAATAAGAGGACAAGACAATGCTTATCCGATCTCTCTTTCAGCTTTGATAGTCTTTGGATTAATGCTGGTCGGTGCAATGCCTTGGTGAGGCAGTCAATAGAGGCTAGGTGACGCTCAAACAATAAGTTACGCCATAGCAAAATTAGCCATATCACCAAAATCGCAATTGTGGTCAGTAATATACATTGCTGTCTCGAAAGCTGTTTTATGTGATTATTTAGATGGGTGTTGTCATCAATCAAGTCAGAGTAAATTAATTGTTGTTCCAATTTTTGTTTTGACAAACCTAATGCCTGAAAAGCTTTGGTGTGTTGTAAACTCCTGAGCTGGATTTCGTTCTCAGTATATTGTCGATAAAACTTCAGAGCTTGTTGATAGTCTTCTGAGCGTCCGGCAATAATAGCCAAGCTACGTAACGCTTCGGTTTCGGCTTTTTTATTAAGTGTCTGTTGCGCCAGGTTTTTGGCCTTCATCGCATAATAGTGCGCTTGCTTATAGTAGTTTTTAGTCAGATATGAGCCCGATAAGGCGAGAGACGTATCGGTTTTCAGCGAGATGTCCGTATATTCAATCGCGTAATCGAGACTTTTTAATAAATATTTAATACCGTTGTGAAACTGACCAATCTCGGTATAAGCGCGGCCTAATTCCAGGTGGACGTATGCGAGTTGCTTCGAATTCGCCTTATTACTGAAAAGGATGCGTGCTGTATTGAGATGGGCAATACTTTGTGTGAAATCTTTTTGACGAAAATAAACGGTACCCAGGTTCTTTTCGACTTTGGCAATGCTGGCGGATGGTGATTTATTTTCAATATGCAGTGTCAAAGCACGATAAAGGTATTCAAGCGCCTGTTCATGCTGCCCTAGAGTGCAGAATATCTGAGCGATGTCATTTAAAATCGGTGCCGGGTTTTCAGTCTCTGGCAGCATATCAATACTGTTTTTATAACTGGTTAAAGCTGCTTGATAATCTCCGGTAGAGGCTTGATTCTTTGCTATCGAAGGAAGTACACGATGGGCTGGGATTAAAAGGTTGCTTTGGCTTAAACGAAGGCTTAGCTGCTCACAATAAAACTGTCCTTTAAAAAAACGTCCTTGCCGGTTATACAGTCGGCATAAGTGATACTCAAACAGGAACGTCCCATCGCTGTCCTCAACGTGCTTCATATGCTGATATAAGTCTAAGTAACCTTGTTCAGCATGATTAAACTGGTTCTGGCTTTCTGCGATAAGGCTATCTAAAAACAGCTTCTCATTTTGTTGGTAAACAGAGTTAGCTGAAGGTGCTGTTGGATAATAGTGTTGGTTATGCTTGATCATAAAGCCGTGTATTAGGCTACTAATATATAATTTCTCCGCACCAGATCGCAGAGATGCATACCTGTCTTGCATTAAAGCCAATGCCGCTTTGGGCGTTCTTTTCTGAGTCTTTCTAAGTACAGATTCCCACTGGAGTCGCTCGTCAGGGTAAGCAGTCGTACTGCTTAAGACGCACAATAAAACCAGAATAATGTGATAGAAGGTGTGCATAATAATTTGTTCAGTTGGCCGCTATCGAAGGAGTATAAAAGGCTTGCTGAAGATTCCTACTGGTGTACGAGTGTTCCACAACAAAATGCGAGTGTGTTCGAATTTAATAAATTTAGTTGTTTCTTATATTTCTAAGGTGTAAACATTAATTTCGTGTATTGAACGTTTTTCCAACGATCATTTAATGATCTTTTTATGCCAAATTAGTGGCTTATGTAACGGTTTTATCATTTTCTGATTGGTACTTTGCTATAATAAAATAGTTACTTGATGTAGCTGGGAGAGTGCTTATGAACGCGAAACAGATCATGGCCTTATATAATAAGCACGAGCGTATGCATATTGATATTCCCGGCTGGATCACACGCTGCGAACCTACTCATATCACCTCAGTTTCTCCGGATTTAGACGGAAGCTTTGTCTCTTATTTTAATTTTAGCTCGGATCAGGCTGACAAGGTGATCGCTCAGCAAGTTGAATTCTTTAGTCAATGTGGCAAGAACTTCGAGTGGAAAGTGTATGACACGGATAAACCGCGCAATATAGCTCAGCAACTACTCAATAATGGTTTTTCTGTAGAGGATGAAGAATCATTTATGGTTCTGGATCTTCATCTGATTTCTTCCCTGCCGGAAAAACAGGCTCAATGCGTTGAAGTGACAGACTCTATTGGAATTAGGGACGCTATTGCCGTAAAGCAGACTCAGCTCGGCGATGATTGTGATGGTTACTATCGGCACCTGGTTAATCTAAAACAGAGCAGACCGGAAAGCATCAGAATTTACGTGATTTATCAAAATGGTGAGCCTGTATCTTCTGCGTGGGTTACTTTTAATAGTATTGACAGCCCGTTTGCCGGTATTTGGGGGGGAAGTACGATTGAAGCGTATCGTGGTCAGGGTTTTTATCAAGCTTTGCTTAAGCAGAGGATCAGAGATGCGTTGTTGGCTGGAAAACGCTTTTTAATGATTGATGCCTCGTCGATGAGTAAGCCAATTGTGGAAAAGTATGGTTTTGAACTAATAACACAAACGACCCCGTATATGTTTAGTTGTGATAATTATTCATAATATTAATGATTTACATGGTTATTTTTGAAGGTAAATTAATGAACGTGAAGGAGTAGTATAAATAACTGTATAAATAAACAGCAATTCTGTTGACAATTGCATAACTGAAACTACACTGTATATATAAACAGTGATGGAGGAGGTAGCTATGTTGTTAGAGAAATTAGAACGCATTAACCGCCTGCGCCAAGAGGCGATGTCTAACCCTGAGTTTATACAATTAGCCAAAGAGCATGAGCAAACTCTTAAACATGTCGAACAAGAGTTTGAACCCAAACGCCAGAGAAGGCGCCAGACAAAATCCAGCGAGAAGTCACTCGCAGATATCTATAAACAGTCCGACTTCGGGTCAAACCCTTCAGGAAATCAACACTAAATACAATATCAACATTCATGAAAGATCATGAATGCTAATCCATAAAAAAGGCTCATATCGTTCTGATATGAGCCTTAATAATGCCAAGCTACATAAGTTTTGCGCTTGATTTAAAAATCAGCTTTCCTGACGAAGTATGGGTTAGAGTACTTTCGAGCTGGTCCAAATTGTGAAACGACAAGTTTGTTCCACAATTCTTTGTCAAATGATTGTTTAGGAATAGACGGGTAGAGTGTTTCAACTTCTTCCCACGCATATGCCATCAGCTCTTTCTTTTTAATTTTATTGTATTTCCGCACGATATCGTTGTATTTGCGCATCCATTCTATTTTGTATTTTCTCAAAGCTGGTTCGGCTTGCTCAAGTGGCACTCTGGATAGGTAAACACGCTTATAAGAAATTTTCTTATCTATCATTGTCAACATGGTTGTTTGGATGTATTTACCATGATGAGTAATAGAAATATCGTCTTCAGAAAATGGAGTCAGGCACCATCCTCTGGGTAAGAAGTTTTGTTTTTGAAACTGTTTATTACGCACGGTCAGCGCTTCGTGCAGTACTAAATCTGAGGTACCACGGAACGTCGCCTGCCATTTTGCAATGCGAACCTGAATAGATCCTGGTAAACGATAAACATTAGTAAACTTATCTTGATTCATTGGCTTTCACGATCTTTGAATAATGCAGTCAGAGTGTTAATACGAAAGTTATTGCCATTTCGAACAAAGTGTAACTGAAACGATTTACACATTTGGTGATACAGACATTGATAAATTATTTTTACTTTTTTTAATTAAGCCATCGCGTGCGATAACTGCTTGGCTGAGTACACTTGATTGTTTCTTTTTAAGTTTTATCTCAATAGTGAGGGCGCACATTCTACAACGGTTTGTAGCCTAATTGCGAGTATAAATCCGCCTGTTTTTTATTCGATCTGTTTCTGTCGGCTAAAAACGTAGCTGTAACAGGTTGATAAACTTCAATTAACTGCATAAATTACGCCTTAACGCCACAATAAATAGTGTCAAAATTTAAGCAAATCCTGACTTTGAAAGTCAATAGCTTTTATAAGCATGATTATATTCAAATAACATGAGCCAAAAGGTGACTTCTGGCTCATTATACAAGATGTCTATTGCCCGTTGTGAAAGCTACTTAGAAATTAAGCTTAAGCCGTGAGGCAAAGCATCGCCGAAAATGCGTTTCGATTCGTTGTCTGATAACTCTTTTACTGATGCGACTAGGTTAAACCATGACTCAGGTACTTTATTATGCTGAAGTTTATTCAACACTTGAGCTCTGAAATCGTCACTGATATCGCGGGTTCGGTCTCCGGTTTTGCGACAAATCATCACGGCAGCAAAAGCTATCATCGGTTCTTGTTGCCAGTTTTTGTCTAACAGCTTAGGCAGCCATTGCTCGGCTTGATTACGAGGAACAACATTGTGTGCGCTACCGTAAAGGGGGGTGCGAGATAATAATCGACCCGCTGCCCACCAGTGAGCTTGCTCAAACTGTGATTGGTTCAATGCTTTATTAATAAACCAGGTTGCCAACAGAAGTTTATCTTCAACATCAAGATGCTCTAAAGACGCGGCCAAGCGAACCATGGATTCATAACCTTTATCTTGAGCTTCTTTAAAGGATTTGGGATTGCGTGCTGCGCCAGGATGCAGGTATTTCGCGATATCCGCTAAGATAGATTCCTGTTGTTCTTGATTTAAGCCTCCGGCGATTCGACGCCAGAATATCCACCAGTCACTCCAGCCCTGATGATTCTTGAACTGAATTCCCTGTTGATACAGGCTCCAGATTTGCTCAATACGCCAGCTGTCGGTTGCGTCACCGAAGCCGGGTCTGAGGGTGAATCCTGCTAATCGTAACCAGTTTTTTTCGTGTTGCTCTGATCGACGACGACGTTTGCGGCCGAGTGCCAGCGTATCAAACAAGGAACGTAATACTGCAAAATCCCAGTCGTCACGTTTCCCGAGGAGTTTTTCCAGATCTTTACTCAGCGTTTTCACCGCGTTGCTGTCAGCACTGTTTTTATTACCACTGTAGATTTGGCTAACGAGTGTTTTTGCCTGTTCAAGTTTAGGGTTGGACTGATCTTGCATTGCATCTTCCGCCAAACCTTGTTGAGAATGACGAACTTCAAATTCCATTAACCAACGCTTACTCTCATCTTGGGTAGAAACACATTCCATTTGTAGAGTGCCAACTTCGGTTAACTGGCAGGCAAGCTGAACTTCTTCTCTCTGCTTCTGATTTGCCTGTAACTGGATATTATCGTCACCTTGTAATGTGGTTATATACGGGGGCAGGGGCTGAAATTTATCGGCGTCGATATTAACTAATACACCATTCTGTATTTTGCTTTCATGACTGATTTGATCGTGGGTAGATGTCAGTAGGTTAAAACGTACTGGCATACCCAGTGTAAGAGAAAAGCGACGACTGTTTAAACGAATTTCTTGTCCTTCTTCGGTCCCTTTTGCCAATAAACAAAGTGCTTTACCCATGCTGTTCTTTTCTTGCAAATGGAGAAAGTAGGAACGAGCAGAGCCTCCGCCAATTTTTAGCTGGGCACCTCGACGAGCTTTAGCAAACGCAACAGCACCGAGCGCGACTGACCAATCAGGATGTGGGTTATCTAACTGAGTCGGTGTATGGCCGCGCCAATGCTGCAACAGGTTGATCATACGGTCAGTGATTAGCTCGCTGTTAAAGGCACCACCATTAAGAAGTAAACCAACCGGAATTGATGGTGACGCAGAGTCAGTTTCGTTCAGTGCGGTTTTACATACCTGTTGATGCTGGGTCAAAAACTCAGCGACGTGTTTACTGACTGCTGGATCGGCTACATATGGGAGTCCAAACTCCATCATGGCACTGCGACGCTTATTAGGAAGGTCGGAAAAATCGCAAACGGGAAAGAAACCATCCAAGGCAATTTGATGGACTTCTTGCCGCGTTAAGCTGACACTTTTTGTACCACCAAGCAGTTTTGAACCACTGCCGAGCATGGTTATTTTAACCGTCTCTGGCGCTTTTGCGGACAGCAGGTTTTCTTTTGCTTGTCGGGTTTGTTGGATGAGTTTAGTCAGACCTGATGCGGTCAGTTTCTTATTCTGATTAAAGCGACTCTCTGCCAGGTGAGCAAGGGCAAGATCCAGGTTATCACCCCCCAACATCAGATGCTCGCCAACACCAACTCGGTCTAAGGTGAGTTCATCATGGTCAAATTTCGCCTCGATAAGGCTCAAATCGGTTGTGCCGCCGCCAACATCACACACCAGTATCAATGGCACCTGTTTAAGTTGCTCACTAGCACTATTCTTATGTCGAGAATACCAGTCATAGCACACTGCTTGTGGCTCTTCGAGCAGGATTATATTATCCAGTCCTGCTAATTTTGCTGCTTCTAATGTTAATTTTCTTGCTGTTTCGTCAAATGAAGCCGGAACGGTAACCACAACTTCCTGAGCATTCAATGGATTGCTCGGGTGTCTGTAATTCCAGGCCTGGCGAATGTGGTTTAGATAGCTGGCACTGGCAACGACAGGTGAAACTTTTTCTACATCTGTGGCAGCTGCCCATGGGAGTATCGCTTCAGAATGGTCGACTGCTGGGTGAGAAAGCCAGCTTTTCGCACTGGATACTTGTCTTCCTTCGACTTTCGCGCCAAGGTCACGAGCCCATTGACCAATAATGGCCTGTTCTGAATCACCTTTAACGGGCTCATTTGTCCAGGGGAGCGCAATATCGCTTTGGGCGATTTGTCCTGGAGCTGGGTGGTAGCGAAATGATGGCAGCAGCGGTTTACGAACGACTTCTCCAGGACCAACCAGTTGATCGATGGGGAAGAGTTCAACAGCAGCATTTTCGAGATCGTCGGCTAATTCACAAAATGCGACCACCGTGTTGGTGGTTCCTAAATCGATTCCGACAAGAAAACGTGGTGCAGCCATGATAATAGAAACCTCATTATAGTGTCATATGACGTTTGGTTGTTTGCTGATGACAACAATTAGATAAATAAACGGCATCACTAAGGATGCCGTTGTTATTATAAGTCTGTTGACTCGTTGGTGCTGTTTTCTCTTACATCAAACTCGACATGCCATTTCTGACCATTGTCAACGGCAATTGCTTCTAAATATAGAGTACCCAGTTCTGTTACTCGTGAAGCTAAAGTGACTGGAACCACTTCACCTTCGCGGCGACCTTCAGAAACAGGCAGGATCACTTGAATTTCCGGTAGTTCTTCTAGCTCGTCCGGCGCCCAGTAATCGAGATGAGTACCAGCAACATCATCACGACGTGTGGTTGAGCCGTAGAACTGGAAGTGGACAGGCTGACCAATGACCAGACCGAACTGCTGTGCTGGGACTTCGGCATAAGAACCTTCTTCCATACCAAATGGTGCGACGCACAGTGCTTCCATTGGTGGAGCCATACCGGGTATTGCCGGCATAGCGCTTTCAATACCTACATAATACGCGGAAGCAATACCACCACGAATTCTTACTCCCTCTCCACGGCGAACATTACCATAATAGGCAGCGCCACTGGCAACAGCAAGGTCGAGATCTAAACCGGTCAGGCGCTTCGCTTGTGGTGCCTGCGCACTGCTTAACCATTCGTTAATTGTCGTTAACAACCGATTGGCTAAAAGGTCTGATTTAAGCACACCACCGTTAAATAGAATTGCACTCGGTTTGATAAAATCGGTGGTTGGTGCAGACATGCCTGGAATACCAGCCATGTTAAACGGAGTATCTTCAGAGCTAGTTTGTCCCTGAGCTCCTGCCTGCTTTGATAAGAAAGCCGCGATATGACGCGTAATACCAGCATCCTGCGCATAAGGCAGCCCCATGTGTGTTAAGGCACCACGAGACTTCTGCACAGGGTGCTCAGTAATCGCAACCTGCGGGAAGAAACCGTCGACCAGTGTTTGCTGTACTTCCTGCTTTGTCAGTTCCGTTTTCAATGTAGTACCAAGTAGTTTTGAACCACGGCTTGGTACAACAATAGGTACAGACTGAAGCTCGGTATCTTCTAATAGCGCTTCTTTTGCATCGCGACATGCGTGCGTCATTGCCTGAACCTGCCATGGCTGGAGCTCTTTACCTTGTTGCGCCAGCTTCATTTTTAGACGGTAGGCTAAAGCCAGATCCATGTTATCGCCACCGAGCAAGATATGTTCACCAACCGCAATGCGGTTCAAAGACAAGTTACCTTGATCTTCTGTAACTTCTACCAAGGATAAATCAGTGGTGCCGCCGCCGATATCAACGACAAGAATGACTTCACCGACTGATACATTTTCACGCCATGTATCATTGTTGCTATTTATCCAGCTGTAGAGTGCAGCTTGTGGTTCTTCCAGCAGGGTTAAGTGCTCAAAACCAACGTTACGTGCAGCTTCCGCTGTTAAATCTCGGGCTGCGGGATCAAAAGAGGCCGGGACTGTAATGGTGACATCTTGCTGCGAAATAGGATAAGACGGATTTTGATGTTCCCAAGCTTGTTTAATATGTTCCAGATACAGCTCAGTTGCGCGAAGCGGTGATAGTTTTGCTACATCTTCCGGGCTGCCTTGGGGAAGAAACGCATCGCGACGATTCACGCCACCATGGCATAACCAAGATTTTGCACTAGCAATTAAACGAATAGGGGTCTTAGCTCCTAAATTACGGGCAATAGCACCCACGAGTGCAGAAGGCGATTCGCTCCACGGCAAGCGTCTGGAAGCTTCGGACATTTCGTGCTCATGAGGCTGATACAGAAATGAGCCAAGCTGTTGATCGGTTTCTACTGTGCCCGGCGCGGTCATCTGGGCAATATCCATCACTGTAACTTGTTGATGCTCTGATTCGGTATCAACGAATGCCAGTACGCTGTGAGTTGTTCCTAAATCAATACCGATACTAAATTTTGACTGTTGCTCCATTACAGCTCCACCTCTGCCGGAGCGATAATTGAAGTATCGTGATTTTCCGCTAGTTTTGGCAGTGTCATTGAATCTGCTTTCCAACCTTTGTGAATTAGAGTGCCTGTAAATGGAGCTGAACCGGATACATTACCAACCAAACGAACTTGTTGGGCGTTGAATCCTTCTTCCAGAGTGATACGGCTTTCCTCTTCTTCCTGACGAACGGGTGATAATTCAATATATTCTTTAAGCACTTTCTGACCACCGGCATGAATAACACGTGCAGCGGCGCCGACTTCGTCATCTGAGAACCCGGTGACATCTTCCTGGAGAAAATCAATCAGGCGAGCTTCGTGCTGGAACAAAGAAAGCAGTTGCATTGCAGAGTCGGTATTTGCAGTGTTCAGTTTGGATTCCACCTCAACCACTTTCTCTACTACTTTCTCGACTTCGACGACTTTCTCAACTTCTACAATCTTTTCGACGGGCTTTTCAACTTCTACGATTTTCTCGACAGGTTTTTCGACCACTTTCTCAATCACTTTCGATTTACGAGAAACGGCAATGATCAGTAGTAAAACGCTAGAAGCGGCTAAACCAGCATGAAGGATATCGAAGGTTGTTGGGATGACATTTAAATCGAAGTTCATGATGAATTCTCTATAGATGGTTAAATGCAAAAGATAGTGAGCAAGCTATCTGCATGATAAGAGTCAACAGACTCTTAGTTAAAACTTAGCAAAAATTAGGGGCGAATCTTACCATATTCAAGGGTTAAGGCTTACATAAAAGCGTTTTTCTTATCGGTGAAAGGGGTTGATAGACCAACTTTTATACACTTGTGGTGAATAAATGGGCGGCTTCCCAGCGTTTGATAGCGATGATGACTTAAAATGGCAGACGATCGTCGAGTTTTGGCCCGGAGTCGGGTAATATATCTGCTTTTCAGTTTTGGAACAGAGGACTAGAGTTACCAATGAACTATAACCGTGTTGTGTGCTTCGATTTAGAAATGTGCTGTTGGAATGAAAACGGAGTGGGTACAACTGGAGAGATCATTGAAATCGGTCTGGCTGAAATCGATCTTGCTGCGGGCGAAATTGTAAAGCGTGCCCAGTATTATGTTAAGCCAGAGCAGGACGAGGTTTCATTGTTTTGCTCGGAGTTGACCGGGATTACACCCCGTAAGATTGAAAAACAGGGGCGACCTTTAGCTGAAGTGCTTAAATCTATGGTTAAAAACTTCGGCGGCCCGAATAAAATATACGCCTCGTGGGGGCGTGATGATCGGATACTGATTAACGAGTGTCAGGAAAAAGGGATAGAGGTTCCTTTTAAAGAGTTTCTTAATATCGCAACCTTGTACCGTATTCAGAATCGCCTTAAAGATAAAAGAATTGGTCATCGAGCTGCGCAGGAAAATAAAGGTATTGAGTGGGAAGGTCGTCAGCACTCCGGTTATGTCGATGCCTATAACCTGGCAAAGCTTACTTTAACGATGCTTTAAAGCCGGAACTGAAAAAAACAAAGGCACTTTATACGGTGCCTTTTTTAATCGAGTGACTTATTTATTCTTATCAGAGTTGTCTGAATTCGTCGTCATTAATTTTGCCCGGATAAATTCTTGATGGTCTACATATAACAATTCTGATGTTTTGCGGATAACGGCATCTTCTAAAGGATCGATCTCACCGTCAGCATGCGCTATTTCCCACATTGCCTTTATGAGTTCAAAACGGGTTTCCTGAGATAACTCGCGTAACTGAGATGTAAAATCATATAATGAAGCTGACTGTTTAATATGTTCGTCGGCTTTTTTTATAAGTTGATCAGCTTCAGCTTCGCTTAAACCTAGTAGTCGCTGCACCAGATGTAATTTTGCGTCCTGTTCTTTACTATCTATTTGATAGTCTGCACCAGCTACTTCACTTAACAGGCAAGCAATAGCCAGGTCAGGGCTTTGTTGTTGTTGGCTTAGATCTTCGCCTTCAATAAGTTGTTTAAACAGGGAGGTAATTGCGTTGAACATAATGAAGTCTCACTTATGGATATTCCAGGACTCACTGAAATAATAGTTTTGAGTAACTGGGAATATTTTATCTATTTGTACCAGGATCAACTGATCTCAATATAAAAGACAGGTTTTTACTAAAACAGTTCAGTTAACTTCTTTTAAAAAAATTAGAGATCGTCGTCAGAGGCGAATGGTTCTATCATTTCGATAAAATCAGAACTGGTGCGTTCGTGGGCCATGATGAGCAATGTGACCAGCATTTCTACTTTTGCTTTAGGACCTTTATCAGCTTCATTTAACAGGTTTTCAATCTGTTGGCGAATCAGCTCAATTTCGTGCTCAACAAAACCGCGACCTTCTTCTTCTCCTTCACCTTCTTCCGGTGCATTGTCAAATTGCAGAAATAGAAAGTCATTATCGCAATGTGTATCGATAAGTCGTTCAGGTAACCAATCTTCGCCCATCACGATTTCAGGGTCATAACCTTCGGGAAGAGAGTCTAACAAAGCTTTAAGTTCTGATGCTTTCACAATTACGTCTTATTGGTTTACTTATCTCTCTATAATAACGGCCAACGTGATCAGAAACTAAAAGTTCTTTTTATTATTAAGGATATAATTTGAACTGGTAATCAAAGTGTAAACGTTTAAGACGAAAAAAACAGCCCTTGAAGATAGCTGCTGATCAGAGATTCAGTCACAATTATAGGGTAACTGCTTCTAACTGAGATTGAGCAGATTCCATACCTTGCGCAGCAAGTTCTTCACCCATGGCAAGCGCTTCTGCGTATACAAATTCTACGTCAGTAATACCAACAAAGCCTAGAATGGTTTTTAGGTAAGGTGTTACGTTGTCTGAAGCCGCATCTTTATGAATGCCGCCACGAGTAGTGATAACCACTGCTTTCTTACCTTCAATCAAACCCTGAACCCCAGCTTCAGTATATTTGAATGTAACGCCTGCGCGAGCAATCAAATCAAACCAGTTTTTAAGCTGAGTCGGAATTGTGAAGTTATACATAGGGGCAGTGATGATCAGCGTATCTGCTGCTTTGATTTCTTCAATCAATTGATCTGAAAGGTCAATGATTTTTTGCTGTTCTTCCGTTACGCCGTCAGTTGCGCGTAGTGCTGTCGCTACTGATAAATCAAGTACTGGAAGCGGAGATTCTGCCAAATCACGAACTGTGATTTTGTCTTGATCAAATTTGTTTAGATAAGCATCAATGAGTTTGCCTGATTGAGAGTAATCACCAAGAATGCTGGATTTAAGTGCTAGTACTTGAGACATCGTATGTTCCTTTAATGGTTTATCACGTTGATGTTTACATAATAATGAGAGACAAGACACATAAAAATCACGAATATTTGTACAACTCATTCAAAAAAATTGAATGACAGGAATTGATAATCCTCAACATAGTCTGTGATACAATCGGCACAATTTTATGAAAACAAAACAACAATAGGTAAATGCTTTGACTCAGTCACAGCCAAAATCAGAAACAGAGGTTCCAGCTAAAGCGAATAATGCTCAGTCGCTGAAAAAAGCGTTGAGCCAGTGTTTGCACAAAGACCGTTTTCGATTCAGTAAACGCATTGCTGGAGCGAGTAAAATTAAAAAAGAATCTGCCAGAAATGCGGTATTTGATGAAATTGCACTCGATATTGCCCACTCAATGATGGTCGTGCAGCAGCGCATGAATCAGACAGTAAAAATAGAATACCCAGAGCTTTTGCCTGTCAGCCAGAAGCGTGATGATATCGCCAAAGCGATTGAAGAAAATCAGGTGGTGATTGTTGCGGGTGAAACCGGCTCAGGTAAAACTACGCAATTACCGAAAATCTGTGCCGAACTTGGCCGTGGTAAATATGGCTTGATTGGTCATACTCAGCCACGTCGTCTTGCTGCACGTTCGGTTGCTAACCGGATTGCAGAAGAGATGGAGACAGAGCTTGGTAATTTTGTTGGTTACAAAGTTCGTTTTAACGACCAGATATCGGATCTGACGCAAATTAAATTGATGACAGACGGTATTTTGCTGGCGGAAATTCAGCATGATCGTTTCTTAAATCAATACGACACAATCATTATCGATGAAGCGCATGAGCGTAGTCTCAATATTGATTTCATTATGGGTTACTTAAAGCAGTTACTGCCGCGTCGCCCGGATTTAAAAGTGGTTATCACGTCCGCAACCATTGATCCGGAACGTTTCTCCAAGCATTTTGATAATGCGCCGATCATTGAAGTCTCTGGTCGCACTTATCCCGTAGAAACACGTTATCGTCCATTAGCAAGCGAAGAAGAAAGTGACCGAGATCAGCTAGAAGGCATTTTCGAAGCGGTGGATGAGCTGTGTGATGAAGGTTTGGGTGACATTCTTATCTTTATGAATGGTGAGCGTGAAATTCGTGATACGGCGGATGCACTGTCTAAGCGGAACCTGCGTGATACGGAAATTGTCCCCCTATATGCTCGTTTGTCCTCTGGGGAGCAGAACAAGATTTTTCAGCCTCATGCTGGCCGCCGTATTGTGCTTGCAACCAACGTTGCAGAAACCTCGCTAACCGTACCGGGAATTAAATATGTCATAGACCCGGGCACAGCTCGTATCAGTCGTTACAGTTACCGGACAAAAGTACAGCGATTGCCGATTGAACCTATTTCACAGGCAAGCGCTAATCAGCGTAAAGGTCGCTGTGGTCGTGTTGAAGAAGGCATCTGTATCCGTCTGTATTCCGAAGATGACTTTCTTTCTCGTCCGGAATTTACTGACCCGGAAATTCTCCGTACGAACTTAGCATCGGTTATTTTGCAAATGACTTCGCTAGGGCTAGGGGATATCGAGGCCTTCCCGTTTGTGGAGGCGCCGGATAAACGTAATATTCAGGATGGTGTTCGTCTGCTTGAAGAGCTCGGCGCCATTGCGGAAGATAAGAAAAACAGTAAAAAACGCTTAACGGATACGGGGCGTAAGCTGGCTCGTTTGCCAATCGACCCGCGTCTGGCTCGCATGGTGCTTGAAGCGCCTAAAATGGGCTGCTTAAAAGAAGTGATGGTGATTGCTTCTGCACTTTCCATTCAGGATCCGCGTGAAAGGCCGAGTGATAAACAGCAATCTTCTGACGATAAGCATCGACGCTTTTTCCATGAAGAATCTGATTTCCTAACTTTGGTTAATCTTTGGGACTATATCAAAAAGCAACAGAAAGCGCTGACGGGTAATCAGTTTCGTCGGCAGTGCAAGCAGGATTACCTCAACTATTTGCGTATTCGTGAATGGCAGGACGTGTACTTTCAGCTTCATCAGTCAATGCGAGAGATGGAATATAAGCTTAATGATGAGCCGGGCAGTTATCAGGCGGTTCATACCTCTCTTTTGGTCGGTTTGCTATCACATATTGGTGTTAAAGATCCTGAGAAAAATGAGTATCAGGGAGCACGAAATGCGCGTTTTAACATATTCCCTGCGTCGGGTTTGTTTAAGAAGCAGCCGAAATGGGTCATGTCTGCTGAGCTGGTTGAAACCTCAAAACTTTGGGCACGTATTGTGGCTAAAATTCAGCCGGAATGGATAGAACCGCTGGCAAAACACTTAATTAAACGCAGTTACAGTGAACCACATTGGTCTAAGAAGCGCGCAGCGGTCATGGCTTACGAAAAAGTGATGATATATGGCCTCGCTATTGTACCTAAGCGTTTGGTGAATTACGGCAATATTGATCCAACCGTCAGCCGGGAAATTTTCATTCGCAGTGCACTCGTGGAAGGTGAATGGGAAACCAAACATAAGTTTTTCAAACTTAACCGATCTTTATTACAGGAGGTTGAGGAACTGGAGCATAAGTCTCGTCGGCGCGATATTCTGGTTGATGACGAAGACTTGTTTGAGTTTTACGATCAACGTGTTGGTACTGAAGTGGTTTCTGGACGTCATTTCGATACTTGGTGGAAAGCAACCAGTCAAAAATCACCGGAGCTTTTGAACTTTGAAAAAGAAATGCTTTTCAAAGCGGATACCAGCCATGTTACCGACTTAGATTACCCGAACTTCTGGTATCAAAATGGAATCAAGCTCAAGCTAAGTTATCAGTTTGAACCGGGTGAGGATAGTGACGGTGTCACAGTTCATATTCCGTTACCGATTTTAAACCAGATTGAACCACAAGGTTTTGATTGGCAGATCCCAGGTTTACGCCACGAATTGATCGTGAGTCTGATTAAATCATTACCGAAGAATCTACGTAAAAACTTTGTTCCGGCCCCTAATTACGCCGATGCCTTTTTGTCTCGAGTTACAGCAATGGAGTTGCCTTTACTGGATGCGTTAGAAAAAGAACTGCGCCGGATGACAGGGGCAGAAGTGTTGCGTGAAGACTGGAATTTCGACCAGGTTGCAGATCATTTAAAAGTGACATTCAGAGCTGTTGATCATCGCAATCGCAAACTGAAAGAAAACAAAGATCTGTATGAGCTAAAAGAGAGCCTGAAGGACAAGGTTCAGGAAACACTGTCTAAAGTAGCGGATGATGATATTGAGCAATCTGGCCTGCATACCTGGTCATTTGGCGAGTTACCTAAAGTGTATCAGCAGAAGCGTGGCGGGTTTGAAGTGAAAGCATACCCGGCGCTTGTAGATAAGAAAGACAGCGTTGAAATTAAGTTGTTTGAAACTGAGCAAGAACAGCATAGCGCAATGCGTGAAGGTCAACGTCGTTTGATACTGCTTAATGTTCCGTCGCCAATTAAATATCTTCACAGCAATTTGCCAAATAAGTCTAAACTTGGTTTGTACTTTAATCCGTTTGGTAAGGTTATGGATTTGATTGATGACTGTATTGCCTGTGGTATTGATAAGTTGCTGGAAGACCGTGGCGGTATGGCATGGACACCTGAGGAATTTGAGTCGCTCAAAGAATATGTCCGTGCTGAGCTTGGAGACACTGTTGTGGATATTGCCAAACAGGTAGAGGCGATACTAACGATGGCGTTTAATATTAACAAGCGCCTGAAAGGCAAAGTCGATTTTTCTATGGCGTTTGCTTTGTCAGATATCAAAGCTCAAATTGAAGGACTAATATTTAAAGGATTTGCCACAGAGTGTGGCTGGAAGCGTTTGCCGGATATTTTGCGTTACATGAAGGCGATTGAACGACGCTTAGAGAAATTGCCGATAGATCCGAATAAAGATCGGCTGCATATGCTCAAAGTGGAATCGATTAGAGAAGATTACAAAGCGCTTCTGAATAAAGTGCCGAAAGGCATGGCCATGCCGGATGAGATAAAAGAAGTCGGCTGGATGATAGAAGAGTTGAGGGTTAGCTATTTTGCTCAGCAGCTTGGTACCCCTTATCCTGTCTCGGATAAGCGAGTTAAGAACGCAATAGATGCTTGTTCGGTATAAGATTTGCATGGATTAGCAAAAGCACTATAATTTGGCGCAACGTGGCAACTGATGGCCGATATATGGTCGGTTGCCTCTCGTTATTAAAGAAGGTTAATTATGAAAAAGACTCTATTAGCATTCGCTCTTATTGGAGCGTCTACAACAGCACTAGCTGATTCATGGATATATGGTGGAGCGTCTGTTGGTCAGTCTGACTTCAATGGCAAAACCTCAACTTCGATGAATGTTCACGCTGGTACCGGTATTCTTCCATTTATTGGCGTTGAAGCGGGTTATACCGATCACGGTGATTTTGATATCGGTGCAAATCAGGAAATGTCTGCTAGCTCGGTATATTTTGCTCTAAAGCCAAGTATCGATTTTGGTCCTTTACATGTTTATGCTCGTGGTGGCTTGCATTCGTGGGATACAGAAATTACCAATGGTGCTAAGGATGATGGTGTAGATATTATGTACAGTGTTGGCGCTGAATACTTTATTATGGGTCCATTCTCAGTTGGTGCCAGCTACAACAATTATGAGTTGGATGATGAAAACATTGATTCATTCTCGCTAAACGCAACATTCCACTTCCTGTAAGTTAATTGGTGTAAGTTTTTTAAGAGCCAGCTCTGATTCAGAGCTGGCTTTTTATTGGATGTGTCTCGTCCTGAAATGTTCTAACACGTTGAGGACGGTACTGGATTGTTAATTCAATTTCAGAGTTGTGCCATTAAAAGTTCAGAAATTTACATTAAATATCAGAGAGTTGTTAGCTAAATTCTTCTATGTGATTAATTGGTTAAATGATTCGCTATCAATTAAATTCAGCAAATTTATCAGCCATACTGATGGCTCATTTTAATAAGAAAGAGAGTCATTTGTTATGTATAAATCTGTTATTACCGTTTCATTAGCCTGCGTATTGTTTTCTTTTGGTTCACTTGCGGCGAAGCCTGAAAGTGCAGGGCAAGGAAATCAAAAAGCAGAACAAATGAAACAAAAATCAACATCGAACAATGCTTCGCGAGCAGTTGAGAAAACTGAAGAAGAGTTTGAATTGATTATTGAGCCAAATGAACAACAAGTTACGCACTCTAAGAACGATGAAAAAGTAAAGCTCGATTCCCCCAAAAATAGTCAGCAAGACTTAACTCAACCAGGCTTAAAGAAGCAGGCTGAAAATAAAGCTAATCAGCAACGTAACGAGTTAGGTAAAGGTTCTGAAATGGGCCAGGCCAAGCGTGAAGAAAATAGTAAAAAGTGGTGGAAATTCTGGGAGGAATAAAACACTGATCATTTGATTAAACAGCCGCTTAAATAGCGGCTGTTTGTGTTTCATGTTTGTTTTTATTGGTCATAAGCTCAGGCTTGATGAGAGATTGCTAAACACAATAAGCCTATAAATAACGGTCGGAATGATGCTTTTTAAGATAACTCGAGTTTAAAGTCTCACCTGTCGCTTGTTTGACCAACTCATCAGTTGTGAATAAGCTGCCTTTACTCCAAATATTCTCCGATAACCATTTGAAAATAGGAGTTAAATCGCCTGATTTAATCACGCTATCCACATCCACGGTTTTCTTCATCGCCGCCATAAACTGAGCGGCATATATAGCGCCTAATGTGTAGCTAGGGAAGTAACCGAATGCGCCGTCTGTCCAATGAATATCCTGCATACAACCATTGGTGTAATTGCCTTTGGTACTCAACCCTATATAAGCCTTCATTTTTTCATCCCACAGTTCTGGTACGTCGGTATGCTTGATTTTTCCGTTCATCAGATCGCGCTCGATCTCGTAGCGCAGTATGACATGGCTAGGGTAAGTTAATTCATCCGCATCGACACGAATAAAGTCTTTTTCTACACGGGTATACAGCTTTTTCATATTGTCTGCAGCGAAGACTTTGCTGTCATTGTCATTAAAGTGCTTAGAGGCGAGTGTGGCCAGGTGCTGGATAAAGTATTCATTGCGGCCAACCTGCATTTCAAAGAAGAGTGACTGAGATTCATGTATCCCCATTGAACGAGCTTCGCCGGCAGGGTTGCCTGCAAGGTGTTTTGGTAATCCTTGTTCATATCGGGCATGTCCGGTTTCGTGCACAATCCCCATTAATGACTGAACAAACTCGGACTCACTGTAGCGAGTAGTCAGTCGAACATCACTTGGTACACCGCCACAGAAGGGGTGTACACTTTCATCTAAGCGTCCATGGTCAAAATCGAATTGAAGTAGCTTCATTACTTCTAGCCCAAGTGACTTCTGCTTTTCAGTGGCGTAGTGTCCCGTTGGCATAACAATCGGTTCTGAGCGTTGTTTTTCAATGACAGAGTCGATAAGAGAGGGTAACCAGGTTTTGACATCATTAAACACAGAATCTAAAGATTGTGTTGTCGTACCGGGTTCGTATAGATCCAGCATCGCGTCATAACGGGTTAGCCCAGTTGCGTCTGCACGAATGGCCGCTTCTTCCTGCGAAAGCTTCACGACTTTAGCCCAGTTTTTCTCAAAACCATTCCAGTCATTCGCTTTACGTTGACTACGCCAAGCATGTTCGCATTTAGATCCGGCTAATGATTTTGCCTGCACTAAGCTCTCAGGAAGAACCGTTGCCTGCTGCCATTGACGCTTCATTTCTCTTAGCATCGACTGCTGCTCAGCGTTAAGTTGTTCCTCGCTGGCAGATGCAAACCATTGTTCTAATTGTGGCTGTGTCATCAGGCCGTGAATATGCACCGAAAGTTGCGCCATTGCTTCCGAACGCGCCTGTGCGCCCCCGACAGGCATCATGGACGCCTGATCCCAGCCACAGATAGCCGAAAGGTGATTGAAATGAGAAATCGTTTTAAAGTGTTGAACTAATGTGTTGAATGCATTCATAGAAAGTTGTCCCTAACGGAGAGATGATCGAAGTGTATCAAGGTGAAATCTTTTCACCAAGCTCTGACGCAAAGGCAGGAATATCAAAACGAACCAGTATTAACAAAAATGCCGCTGTTAAGCAGCGGCATGTCAAACGTTAGGAGCCAATGAGTTTTTTGCGTCCGAATCGTTGGCCGAATACATTAACTAACGCACCAGCAACAATGAATGCGCCGCCAATATAGGTCCATATTGCCGGGATTTCATCAAAATAAACCACGCCGATGACAATAGAAAATACGATTTGTACATAAGAAAACGCAGACGCGCGTCCTGCTTCTTGAGTTTGCATCGCTTTGGTTAAACCGTATTGACCAATTTGGGTGAATATACCGATCATAATCAACATGATTGCCAGATGAAGATCGGGCCAAATAAATTCATTCCAAACTAGTATGATTGATATCGGTGTGGCGATCATCGGGAAGTAAAGAATGATGACTGAGCTATCTTCTGTTTGGCTGAGCTTACGTACGATTACGTAAGCAATAGAACTACCAAAAGCACCAAGTAGCGCAATGATAATACTCAATGTTGGTAGCGTGACCTCTGCCGAACCATTCAACTCAGGCAGCAGGATGAAATAAAGGCCCAATATACAGAGAACAATACATAACAGCGTTGCTGGCTGAATTCTCTCTTTCAAAAACAAGACTGCAAGCAGTGCTGTGAAAATAGGGTGGGTATACTGCAGAATCGTAGCTTCGGCCAGCGGCAGAGAAGTAACGGAATAGTAGACACAAATAAGTGAAAATGTGCCGATGGCACCACGCAGCAGCAGTAGTGGCTTATTATTACCCCAGACAGAAATTCTTTTTCGTTTCACGTCTGCGTAACTGATGATAAAAGAAACCAGCGCACGAGCTGCGACGATTTCAAACACAGGAATACCGTATTCGTGGACGGCTTTCACTGATGCAGACATCAAAGAAAAGCCTAAAGCAGAGAGAAACATAAAACGTACGCCAACGGGTATTAGCGACAGTTGATTGGTTTGCATATGATTATTGAACTGGTTGCATCGAGAACAGGACGCTACTTTATCGTTACAGCGGTATGTTGTCTTGTACTTTTTAAACAATTGGTCAGATTCTCAAATTCCGTGTTTACTAACAGAGAATTAATCAGCTATTGTGGTTTAGCGTTTAGCGTTTAGCGTTTAGCGTTTAGCGTTTAGCGTTTAGAGCGTTAAGCGTAGTAAATTCGTCTTCGACATTGATAGAATGTCTATTTTAATTTTTTAAACTCGAGCCTTTAAAGGCTTAAAGTCCGTTTCCCCTGAAATGGTTGAAACGGCTAAGGAAATTATGAATGCAATCCGTTTGGATTAAGAATCCTTTAGCGATATATACAGGCAACGATCACGATGCCCGTGGTGGAGTTGTTGTTTGCTCAAACAAAATTATAGAGCTTGTACCGCTCAATGCATCTCCTTCTAACGCTTATGATTATACCGTTGATGCTTCACGTCACGTTGTCACGCCTGGGCTAATAAATGCTCATCATCACTTTTATCAAACGTTAACCAGAGCTTATCCCGGAGCGCTGAATAAAGAGCTTTTTCATTGGTTGAAAAGTTTGTATCCCGTATGGGCTAATCTCGATGACGAAATGCACAGTGTTGCTACAGAGCTTGCTTTAGTTGAGTTGATGCTTTCTGGGTGTAGTACGGCTTCTGACCATCATTATTTATTACCTAAAGGGTTAGAACACGCGATTGATATTCAGGTTCAAACGGCAGAACAGTTAGGTATTAGAACCATTTTTACCCGCGGCTCGATGAGTTTAGGTGAAGATCAAGGCGGGCTGCCACCAAGGCATACCATTCAGACCGAGCAGGCGATCATTGATGACAGTGAACGTTTGATCTCTGACTATCATCAGACTCAGGAAGGCGCGATGACGCAAATCGCTTTAGCGCCTTGCTCACCTTTCTCTGTGACCACCGATTTGATGAAAGAAACGGCACGAATAGCTAAACGCGAAGGCGTTATGACTCATACCCACTTATGTGAGACGATTGATGAAGAAAACTTCTGCATTGAGAGTTTTGGCCTTCGTCCCGTGGATTATTTGGAAGATGTCGGCTGGTTGAATGACCGAACGTGGTTGGCCCATGGTATCCATTTTAATTCAGAAGAAATCTTAAGGTTAGGGAAAGCTGGAGTAGGTATTTGCCATTGTCCGACTTCGAATATGATGCTGGCGTCGGGGATGTGTAAGAATCTAGAGCTTGAATCGGCCGGTGTTAAAGTGGGTTTAGGCGTGGATGGTTCAGCGTCTAATGATGGTTCCAATATGATTGGCGAAGTACGAATGGCGATGTATTTGCAGCGTCTCCAATACGGTTCTGCACAAGTGACTCATTTTGATGCATTACGCTGGGCAACAAAAGGATCGGCGTTGGCGATGGGGCGCAAAGACATCGGTGAAATCGAGGTTGGTCTTCAGGCGGATATATCTATGTTCAAATTAGACGATATTCGCTTTTCCGGCAGTCATGATCCTTTAGCTGCATTGTTATTGTGTGGCGCTCAGCAAGCGGACCGAGTTATGATTGCTGGGAAGTGGCGAGTGATTGATGGTCAGGTGGAGGGAGTAGACATGCAACAGCTGCTAAAGCGTCACTCTGCAGCCGCAAGACGTTTGGCGTTACTTGCTCAATAAAAATGTTTTAACTTAAAAGTGATAAAGACAGTGAGAGCTCTTTGTTGTATAACCAAGGTCTCTCTTTCATCAAGGATTGATAATGTACATTCAGAATTTCGAAGCTTTCTTCATCGCTATTACAATTTTGACTCTAACACCGGGGTTAGATACCGCTCTTGTTATTCGCAATACGTCCAGAGCCGGGCTCGCGGACGGATGCAGCACTAGTTTAGGTATTTGCACAGGCCTTTTTGTGCATGCAACTTTCTCTGCTATCGGGATTTCTGCGATTCTTGCTCAGTCAGCGGAGTTGTTTCATTTTGTGAAAATGATCGGTGCGGCCTATTTAATTTGGCTGGGATTATCGAGCTTACGAGCTTTGATGAAAAGCGGGCAGGGAATTAATGTTTCGACAGCAGCACATTCGTCATTGAGTTTGAAACGCTCTTTACGTGAAGGCTTCCTGTCCAACGTGTTAAATCCTAAAACCGCAGTATTTTACCTGGCATTTCTTCCTCAGTTTATTAATCCGGAATACTCTCCGTTGTTACAATCACTTTTAATGGCGGCTATTCATTTTTTCATTGCAATGGCTTGGCAGTGTGGTTTGGCTGCTGCGTTAAGTTCAGCGAAAAACTTACTGAAAAATGCGTCATTCATGCGCTGGATGGAAGGTACAACAGGTGTGGTGTTAGTCGCTTTAGGGCTTAAGTTATTGCTTGAAAAGGAAAGTGTATAAAAAATAGCGCCACTGAGGCGCTATTTTTTTATTTATTATGCTCTAGCTTGTGAGTAATTCAGCTGAGTTTGGAAGTAGTTCTTCGTTTCTTCAGCCACAACGTGTCGTAGTGCAATTAAACCAATAAGGTTTGGAACTGCCATCAGGCCATTTACGATATCAGCGATAATCCAAATCATATCCAGATGTAAAAATGCGCCAGACGCAACCAACGCAATAAAGATAATTTTATAAGGCAATACCGCTTTGGTTCCCATAAGGAATACTACGCAGCGTTCCCCGTAGTAGTTCCAGCCTAGAATTGTTGTGAAAGCGAAAAACATCAGGCCAATAGAGACTAACATTGGGCCCAGTGTGGCAGCATTCAGGCCAACTGCAAATGCGTGTGTTGTCATGGCAGCTCCTGCTAAATCCGTTTGCCATGCTCCAGTGAGAATTAATGCTAAACCTGTCATCGTACAGATGATAATGGTATCGAAGAAGGTTCCGGTCATTGATATTAGACCCTGTTTAACACAAGAGTCTGTCTTGGCCGCCGCCGCCGCCATAGGTGCGCTACCTAAGCCGGATTCGTTGGAAAATACACCTCGGGCAATACCGGACTGAATTGCCAGCATAATACTAGCTCCAACAAAGCCGCCAGTAGCTGCTGTCGAGGAAAATGCTGATGTGATAACAAGATCTATCGCGTTAACGAGTTGATCGGCATTGCTAATGATCACGCTCATGCAGGCAATGACATAAAATACTGCCATCGTTGGTACTACTTTACCTGCAACCTTCGCTATTGATTGAATACCCCCGATAGTGACAAACGCGACAAGCAGTGTCAGTACAACGGCTGAAACTTCACGCGAAACACCAAATGAAATATGAGAAGCATCCAAAATAGCGTTAACTTGAGGGAAGGTACCAATACCAAAACAAGCGACCCCAAGAGCAAAAACGGCGAACAATACAGCCAGCGCTTTAGAACCGACACCATATTGCAGGTAATACATAGGGCCGCCCAGCATTTGGCCATTTTCGTCTACTTTACGATATTTGACTGCTAATAAGCACTCTGCATATTTGGTGGCCATGCCGAAAACTGCTGCGAGCCACATCCAGAATAGCGCGCCCGGCCCCCCTAATTTTATTGCCGTGGCTACACCGACGATATTACCTGTGCCAATGGTAGCGGAAAGAGCGGTACACAGTGCTGCGAAACTGGACACATCCCCTTGCTTATTACCACTTTTGTCTCGCGAAAAGACCATTTTTAGTGCTGTAGGAAGGTGGCGAAATTGCAATAAACCTAAGCGGAAGGTGAAGTAGATACCGGTACCGACAAGCAGAACTAACAGCGGCGGCCCCCAGATAAAACTGTCGATTGATTGCAATAATGATTGAAGATTTGTCATGAATTCCCCTTAAAAAAACAAAATATAAGGAGAAGAGAGAAAGGGTATAAAAATAGTGTTTAATGGAACCTACCGCTGACATAAGCAATAGACTACCGAATTGCCTTTCACTCCTCTGTCCTTTTGCCTGAGAGTTTCACCCTGCCATGAATGGTAAGGCTTGCTCCTTCGGCGACCGATTGAACGGTTCTCTCCAGAGGTTCCTCCAACTACAGTCCTCACTTTTTTCTTAAAAAAGAATAAAGCACCTGAAAGATTTACTTCTTCGGCGGGT
>Ga0075011_10000103_pt1 | contig 42429 bp, 39 predicted proteins | sample TARM_MetaG_T_14_FD_72354 | JGI IMG/M metagenome (GOLD analysis project Ga0075011, IMG submission 72354) | Freshwater microbial communities from Pennsylvania, USA, analyzing microbe dynamics in response to fracking - TARM_MetaG_T_14 | ecosystem: Environmental > Aquatic > Freshwater > River...
TCGCCCTGGGTGCCTTTACCGGAGCCGTTGGGGCCGAAAATCAGAATATTCATAATTCCTCCTGATGATAAAAAAGCGAAATGCCGACTGGCCATTCCGACACATTGTGCAAAAGATCACATGCTCTTATACCGGGCCAGCCCGGAAGTCAATGCTTGGGGGAGAAAACCACGCCAGACGCGGTGATGGTGGCGGTCTTGTCGCCGGGGAACTGGAAGACTGTATTGTTGCGCTTTTCCCGCCATGCTTCGTCAAGTTTGAATAGGGTGTCGGCCAGGGCCTGCCCCGGTCCGAGGCGATCCAGACACGCCTTGTATAGGTGCAGCCGCTCGGCCTTATGCAGGGACTCAAGGTGGGAATTATCCAGATTTTCACAAGCCCCGCTTTCGAGGCCGCCCCAAAAATCCTGTTCCACGCGGCCGATGCGCCACAGCCGAGCCACGGACTGCCAAAAGGCCGGATTCTCCTTCTCGATGAGAGGCAGGATCTCGTTGCGAACGCGGTTGCGAGTCATGGACTGGTCGGCGTTGGACGCATCTTCACGCCAACCAATGCCCACGTGGGCGACGAAGGCCTTGAGCGTGGACTTGGGGATGAGTAGTAGGGGGCGGATCAGGGCGCGCGCTGGATCGAAACCGGGCATGCCGGATAGTCCGGGCCAGCCTGTGCCCCGGATCAGGCGCATGAGCACATCCTCGCTCAGGTCATCCAGCTGGTGGCCCAGTGCCACAAAATCATAGCCGCCAGACTCGCGCAACTCGGCATAGATCCGATAGCGCGCCTCGCGTCCGGCCTCCTCGAGCCCCACGCCGCGTTCCTTGGCAAACCGAGCCACATCGCGGGACTCGACCACACACTCAATGCCGAGGCTGTCACATAAGCAGCGGGCAAAGTCGGCGTCCCCGCCGGATTCCAGACGCAATTGATGATTGAGATGAACGGCGCCGACCGTGAAACCGGCGCGTTTGGAAAGATAGTGCAGAACCAGAAGCAGGGCGGTTGAATCAACGCCGCCGGACAGGCCCACCAGGACGCGACGGCCCTCAAGGTCGACGCCAAGATCCTCTTCGGCAAACCGGCCAACATACAGGCAGAAGTGCGCCCACTTGGGCAGGAGGTCCTGCAAGGTTTGTGGGATATCGGCGGACGCGCTGGTCATGCTACACCGAGACTTCCAGCTCCTCGATGAACTGGTCGAGATATTCGATCATGTGCTTGCGCTGGGCCGAGGTGGCATAGGACACACAAGAACAACGAATCTTGTTCCGGGCCCGGACGAGCAGTTCCAGGCGCAGACTGTTCTGGTCCGGGGATTCCACGGCCTCCAGAGCCATGAAGTAGGGGCCGCAATCACCCAGATGGGCCTGTTGCTCGCCCTGGAGCAAGTCCTCGGGCAGGGGGAGATAGTAGATGCCGTCGATGGATCCGCGCAGGCCGAGCTCGTCAAAGGCGTTGATGACGGTTCGGTAATCCTTGTCGTTCAGGTCATCTATAAGATAGGTGCGCATTATTGTTCCTTTTTTGAAATTTCTATGTACTGCTCAATGTCTTCCGGGGCGCAGGATGCCGATTTGCGGTCCAGATGGGCGTTTTCCGGCACGGACTCATCGTCCAGGTTGAACATCCGCCGGGCCAGATCGATAAACCGGTCGGCCGAGCCCTCTTCCTGGGTGCGTCGCTTGAGAAAACAGATGGGGTCGTGCAAGGATTTATGGGCAATGGACAGGACCAGCCGCTCCAGGGCGTTGTGGGTTTTATCGTCCACCGGGCCGATCTTCTTGAGCGTCTTGCCCAACTCGCGCATGGCCACTTCCTCGGAATTGCCGACCAAGTCAACGATGGTGGGCTGGATATTCAGAGAATTGAGCCAGTTGCCGAATGTCTCTGTCTCAAGATCCACCACAGCGCGGGCCTTGGAGGCCTCTTCCTGGCGCTGGGCCATGTTCTCGTCCACCACTTCCTTGAGGTCGTCGATATCGTATAGATAGACATTGTCCAGGGTGTTGACATCCGGGTCGATGTCGCGCGGCACCGCTATGTCGATGAAGAACATGGGCTTGTTCTTGCGTTTGCGGAGAACGGCCTTGACGTCTTTGGACTTGATCACGGCCACAGGGGAGCCGGTGGAGGAGATAACTATATCCACCTCGTGCAACCGATCCGGCATGGTCTCGATCTGGATAGGCTCGCCGCCCAGGTTTGCAGCCAGGGTCTTGGCCCGGGACAGAGTGCGGTTGGCGATGATGATCTCCTTGACCCCGTTGCGCAGCAGGTGCATGGCGGCCAGCTCGGCCATCTCGCCCGCCCCGACCAACATGGCCCTGGTGGGCTTCAGGTCGCCGAAGATTTTACGCGCCAGCTCCACAGCCGCATAGCTGATGGATACCGCGCTTGATGCGATGGCCGTCTCGGTACGGATACGCTTGGCCACGGAAAAGGACTTATGCAACAGCCGGTTGACGATGGTTTTGGCCGTGCCGTTGTCCACGGCGGCCCTGTAGGCGTCCTTGAGCTGGCCGAGAATCTGCGGCTCGCCCATTACCATGGAGTCCAAGGACGAAGCCACGGTGAAAATGTGCCTTACCGCGTCAAGCTCCGAGTACTGGTAGATGTTATCCATCAGTTGCTCGGGTGAACCGTTGCATACCCCGGCCCAGTATTGGACCACGGCGTCCATGGCCACGGGCACAGGGACCTTTTGGGCCACGGCCACTATCTCCACCCTATTGCAGGTGGACAGGGCCAGACATTCCTGCACGGGACAGTGGGCCATGAGGCCCTGTTCAAAATTTTCCACGTCGGTCAGGGCGAATTTCTCGCGTACTTCCACGCCCGCGGTGCGGTGGTTGAGACCTATGAGGATTATCTGCTTGTTCATGGCGCCGCCCTGAAAGTGATGGTGTGGTGAATGAGTGAGATGCACATCCCGGCAAAGACCCAGATGGCCAGAATAGCGGGCTTGCGTCCGCGCCAGCCGAGCACCACGCGCTGATGGAAGAGGAAGGCGTAGAGAAACCAGACCGCCAGGGAGCCAATCTTCATGATATCCCAGGCAAAAGGCTTGAACGGGGCGATGATGTACCAACTAAAGGTGGACAAGAGACCCAGGGTGTAGAGCGGAAAGCCGATCAGCACGGCCCATCGGTTGACGGTGTCGAACTTGTCCAGCGACGGGACGGCGTTCCCCATGCCCGACAGCCCTTCCTTGGTCTTGAGCTTGCGGTTGTAATAGAGAAAGGCGAGCCCCGCGCCAAAGGCCATCATCAATGCCCCAAGCGTGAGCACCAGGGAACCGATATGCAGACCGAAGAACAGGGCGGTCAGCCTCGGTGGCCAGACAACCCGGATGCCGCCCAGGGCCAGGGAAGCCACGAAGAGCAGCAGGGCAAACGGCAGGGCCGTAATAGCCAGGTATTCGAGGCGCAGACGCCACCACAGGAAGAAGTACAGGGCAAGCGCGCACCAGCCGATGATGTTAAAATAGAAATTGCCGCCGCTCAAGGCCGCTGGATCACGGCTCAAGGTCAGCCCCAAGTCCAAGGTATTGAAGGTGAAGCCGAGTACAGCCAGCCAGATACTGATGCGCTTGAGCCTTTCATTCTCCGTGAAAATGGAGGTCAGGAACAGTACGGTGCCGAGCGTGTAAAGCGCGATGATCACGATGTGGAGCGATTCAAACAAGCCCATCTAGCAACTCCGGGATGTTGTCGTGCAGCGAGTCGGGCAATGATTCTTTAAGAATTTCCATGGCCGCGTCAAGGTCGTGCCCCTTCAGGGCATCAAGCAGGGCGGAATTGACCAGAGAGCGGAAGACCGTCGTGTTATCCGCCGTTGTCAGTCCCTGCGAGAGCATGAGCGGTCGGATACGGCCCATGACAGTCAGCAGGTTAGCATATTCGTCACCGAAACTCTCCTGCAATTCCTTACGGATGTGTTTGGCCATTGCCGGACTGCGTCCCGCCGTGGAGATGGCCACCGTCAAATCTCCGCGCTTGACCGTGGCCGGCACGATGAAGCTGCACTTCTCTGGTTGGTCCACGATGTTGCACAGAATACCCCGGTCGCGGCACAGGTTGCTGATGCGCCAGTTGACCTCCTCGGAGGAGGTGCAGGCTATGACCAGGAACTTGCCGTCCAGGTCTGTGTCCTCGAACTCACGGCAAAAGAAATCCACGTTGGCCTGGGCCGTGACTGAATTGAACTCCGGCCCGGGCTCGCGAGTGTCGATGATGGTCACGTGACCGGCCCCGGAATCGATCAGGGACTGGATCTTGCGCTTGCCGACCTCGCCCGCGCCGACCACCAGGCAGCCCTTATTTTCCAGGTTCACGAAGATGGGATAATATCGCATGCGTCTTGATAACCAATGCACGCAAACATGTAAAATGGGAAATAGCCCGGTTCTTGCAACAATGATTGGAATTACGCTAGTGTTTTGACACGCGCTACACAACATGAAAAATTATCTTGTCATACAACTCGCCCGATTCGGGGACCTGATCCAGACCAAGCGGCTGCTCAAGACTCTTGCGGCACGCCCCGAGGCTACGGTTCATCTGTGCCTGGACGCTTCCCTGGCCCCCCTGGCGCGGCTAGTCTATCCCGACGTTATCCTGCATCCAATCACGGCCCACGGTACGGGGCAGGACAGCAACGAGACCGCGCTCAGGATGCTTCTGGACAACCGACGGACCTTTGCCACGCTGGCGGCCATTGATTTCGAGACCGTCTTCAACCTCAATTTCTCGGGCCTGAACTTCCGCCTTGCAGCCCTGTTCGCCCCGGAAAGGGTGGAAGGGTACGCCTGGAACAACGGCCAGGAGATTACCGGCCAATGGCCCGCCATGGCCATGCGCTGGTCCGGCTTCCGCCGCTTGGGCATAAATCTGGTGGACTTCTGGGGCGCGTACTGCCCGGACATGCTCCCCGCGCCCATGGTCAACCCAAAGGCAACACCCAAAGGGGGCGGCATGGGCGTGGTCCTGGCCGGTCGAGAATCCCGCCGCTCCCTGCCAGCGCCGCTGCTCGCGCAGATCACGGCCACCCTGGCCGGGGCACGCAATGCACAGTCCATCACACTCCTGGGCGGACAGGCCGAACGAGCCGCAGGGCAAGCCGTTACCAAGGAGTTGCCAGCCAACCTGCAATCCGTAACCGAGAACATGGCCGAACGGACGGATTGGCAACGACTGGTGGAGGTCATCGACGGGCTGGACCTGCTGATCACCCCGGATACCGGGACCATGCATCTGGCCGCCCACCTGGGTACGCCGGTGGCCGCCTTTTTCCTGTCCTCGGCCTGGTGTTTTGAGACCGGCCCCTATGGCCTCGGACACACGGTCTACCAAGGGGTGACCGACTGCCTGCCGTGCCTGGAGACCGCACCGTGCCGTGAGAACGTCCGGTGTCTGAACGGATTCGCGGACCCCGGATTTCGACGCTTCCTGGTCACCGGCAAGGCCGGACACGCCCCCGAAGGGCTATTGGCCCTGCGCTCCGCGTTCGACGACCTTGGCCAGACCTACGAGCCCTTCGCCGGAACCGACGAGGACGCGCCGAAGCGGGGGGTGCTGCGCAATTTTCTCCTCCATCACCTAGGCGGCGCGGAGCCGCGCTTTGACCGGCTGGAACAGTTTTTTGCCGGGCAACTCTACCGGGAAAAAGATTGGATGACCGCTGAAAAGCCCTCAAGGAAACAGGAATAACCTCATGGAAACGCTGCGTATTCTCGTTGTTTTACCACTCTATGGCGGCTCCCTGCCCATCGGCCGCTACGTGGCCTCGGCCCTCCGGCAGGAAGGGCACTTGGCCGAGGTTTTCGAAGCCCCGGATTTCTATCCGTCATACACCGCCCTGAACGACCTCAAGGTGACCACGGACCGCTTGGATTATTTGCAGAATTCCTTCCTGAACGTGGTCAGCCAGGCCATCCTGGCCAAGGTCGAGACCTTCGAGCCGGACCTGGTCCTGTCCATGGCCCAAGCTCCGCTCAACCCCCAAGCCCTGAAACGGCTCCGGCGCGATGGAGTAGCCACGGCCATGTGGTTCGTGGAGGACCACGACCTGTTCACCTATTGGAAATCGTTCGCCCCCCTGTACGACGTCTTTGCCGTGATCCAGAAAGGACAGTTCTTCGAGTATCTTGCCGCCATCGGCCAGGAGAATACCCTGTACCTGCCCCTGGCCGCCCAACCGGATTTCCACCGTCCCCTGGAGTTGAGCCAGGTGGAGCGGCGCAAGTTCGGCTCCGAGGTCTCGTTCATGGGCGCGGGCTATCCCAACCGGCGCAAAGCCTTTCATGAACTGGTCAATTTGGATTTCAAGCTATGGGGCACGGAGTGGGAGGGCGACCATGTGCTCGAACCAATCCTCCAGCTCAAGGGCGCGCGCGTAACCCCCGAAGAATGCGTAAAGATTTTCAACGCCACCGCCATCAATCTCAACCTTCATTCGTCCATCCAGGCCGACGAACTGGTCACCTTCGGTGACTTTGTCAACCCGCGCACCTTCGAGCTGGCCGCCTGCGGGGCGTTCCAACTGGTGGACAAGCGCACCCTCATGGGAGAGGCGTTCGACGAGGACGAGTTGGCGACATTCTCATCCATCGAAGAACTCATCGAAAAAATAAAACATTTTTCCTTGCGTCCCGAGGAGCGCCAGGCATTCGCCGACCGCGCTCGGGCCCGTGTGCTCAAGGACCACACTTATGCGCAGCGCATGCGCACCCTGCTCGAATTCACTGCCGAACGAATGCCGGGATGGTCCAAACGGCGCGACGATTCAACTGTCTTCGGCCAGGATTATCCGGCTGAATTGCAGGCGGACATCCATGCTCTCCAGGCCCGGCTGGGGTTGCCCGAGAACGTCGCCTTTGAGGACCTGGTTTGGGCGGTCCGCCAGCAACGGGGCAGACTCGACGAACTGGATACGTCCATTCTCTTTTTGGACGAGTGGCGAAAACTGTACAAGAAACAGTCCTGAAAAAGCTAAAGCGGCTCATGAAGAAAAGCCTGGTTAAGATTTTAACCAGGCTTTTCTATTATGGGATTATCGCTGTTTTTTAAACTGTCGCAGCCAGGCTATGAGCCGCGGCTCCTCGCCCTGATCCTTGGGATGATAGAATTTACGGCCCAGCAACTCACTCGGCAGGTAATCCTGATCAGCCCATCCCTTGGGAAAGTTGTGCGGGTAGAGATAGCCGCGCCCGTAGCCCCATTCCCGTTGCAGGGAACTGGTGGCGTTACGCAGATGCAGGGGCACCGCCTGGGTGCCGTTTTCTCGGACCTCCTTCTGGGCGGTGCGGTAGGCGGCATAGGTGGAATTGCTCTTTGGTGCCAGGGCCAGGTACACGGCGGTCTGGGCCATGGGAATGAGCCCCTCGGGCATGCCGATGGCCTCCACGGCCTGATGGCAGGCAACGGCCTGGTTCAGGGCGAACGGGTCACCGAGCCCCACGTCCTCCGTGGCCGAAATGATCAGCCTGCGGGTGACGAAGCGCGGGTCCTCGCCGCTCTCGAGCAGGCAGGCCAGATAATACAGAGCCGCGTCCGGGTCCGATCCCCGGATGGACTTGATCATGGCCGAAACCAGTTCATAGTGGGAATCGCCGTCACGATCGCCCCTGACCACGATCTCGGGCAGGGACTCACGCAGGCACTCCGGGCATCGTCTTTCCTTGGGCAATTCCGCTGTATACTCGAGTAAATTCAGCAAGGTGCGAGCATCGCCGCCAGCCATGGCCGCAAGCATCTTGTGGCTCTCTTCTTCGAGTTCCACGCCAAGCTCCTGGGCCCCGCGAAGTGATACGCCCACCAGTTCCTCACGACTGAGCTGGCGCAGCCGCAGGACGTGCAGCCGAGAAAGCAATTGTCGGGTGACGCTGAAAGAGGGGTTCTCCGTGGTGGTCGCCAACAGGATGATTTCGCCGCTCTCCAGAATGGGCAAAAAGAAATCCTGCTGTGCCTTGGAGAAGCGGTGCAGCTCATCGAGGATGAGAATTTCCTGTCCGGGGAGCATCTTGCGTAAAGCGGTCAATCCCGCCTCGGGCGCGCTGACACGCAGGTATTTCTTGCCCGTCAATTGGGCCAGGAGCAGGGCCAGGGTGGACTTGCCGCAGCCGGGAGGGCCGAAAAGCAGGAGGCTGGGCATACGCTTGGACTGGGCAAAGGCATCGATCCGATTGCGAATGTGGCCCTGGCCCACAAAATCGTCCATGCTGGCAGGACGGATTCTATCCGCAAGTGGTTGGCTTTCTTCAATTTCAAGTTTCATGATCTATCCTGTGCGCCGAACATGGCGAGACTCAAACAATACACGGCGGCGGTCTCCCATCGCAGGGTGGAGGGCCCGAGTGTCACCGGATCAAACCCGGCCCGGATCAATTTGTCCGCCTCGGCCGGGTCGAAACCGCCTTCCGGTCCGATTACTACAAGAGTGCGTCCCTTGGAAAGCATGATCGGCGATAGGGGCGTGGTGGCCTCCTCGGCCTCCCAGGCCAGGTAGCAACGGTCGAAATTCCCGGTCATTGACAAAAGTCCGTCCACGCCTCCGGACACGATGTCGAGCCCAGGCAGCCGAACGGCCCCGCACTGCTTGGCCGCCTGAACGAACTTCTCGTTCCAGGCCGCCTTGGGATCGTTGGGAAGGGCCCCCTGGCTGCGCATGCCCTGCCAGAAGATCAAACCGCGCCCCTGAAGTTCAACGATTTTTTCCAGCAGATAATCCCGCCGTTTGGACTTACCCCAGCCGACGGCCAGGGTCAGACCGCCATCCGGGGCCGGGTGCTCAGACAGTTCCACGGCCTTGAGATCGGCCCGGGTCTTGGCGATGTCACGTACCGTGAACAGCCCATCGCGTCCCCGTCCGTCGAATAACCGGACTGTCTGTGCCTTTTCCGTGCGCAGAATGGTACCCATGTGTCGGGCCTCGGGGCCGCTCATGCGGACCACGTCGCCCTCGCGGGCGGGCCATTGGTCGGGGGGGAGGAAAAATGTATTCAGTCGCGCCATAGTTAGACCCAAAAAAAAGCCGGAGGCGAACCCCCGGCCGGTTGAGCTAGAGTTCGTTCATTAAAAGATCATCATATGTCTCTCGCCTGCGGGCGACAATGACTTCGTCGCCGTCCACGATCAACTCGCAGGCTCGCGGCCTGGTATTGTAGTTAGACGACATGGTGAAGCCGTACGCCCCGGCTGAGTAGCAGACCAGCCGCTCGCCCTGTTCAACGGAGGGCAGCTCTCGATCACGGGCCAGAAAGTCGCCGGACTCGCAAATAGGGCCGACCACGTCAAAGACCTTGGACTCGCGACCCTTTTGCTCAACTTCCTCGATGCGGTGGTAGGAACCGTACAGGCTCGGCCGAATCAGGTCGTTCATGGCCGCGTCCACGATCAGAAAGTTCTTGGTCGGGTTGGACTTGGTGTAGACCACCTCGGTGACCAGGATGCCCGCGTTGCCCGCGATGACCCGGCCCGGTTCCAGAATGACCTTGAGCTGGAGGCCCTTGAGCTTGTCGCTGAGCGCCTTGCCGAATTCGGCAGGGTGGGGCGGCTCCTCCTCGTTGTAGGGGATGCCCAGGCCGCCGCCCAGATCCAGGTACTTGATCTCGATGCCGATTCCCTTGAGCTTTGCGTGAAAGGCCAACAGCTTATCCAGGGCCTCCAGGAACGGGTCCAGGCTGGTCAGCTGGGAGCCGATGTGGCAGTCCATGCCCACGGGCTCGATATTCTCGAGTTCGGCGGCCCGCTTGTACGCATCCATGGACAGGTCGATGTCCAGGCCGAACTTGTTCTTCTGCATGCCGGTGGAGATATAAGGGTGGGTCTGCGGGTCCACGTCCGGGTTGATGCGGAAGCTGACGCGCGCGGTGGTGCCCATTTCTCCGGCCACCTGGTTGATCCTCTCCAGTTCGGCCAGGGATTCCACGTTGAACATGAGAATACGAGCCTCCAGGGCGTCGCGGATCTCGGAATCGCGCTTGCCCACACCGGAATAGACAATACGGCTGGCGTCCACGCCGGCCTGCAGAGCGCGGTAGAGTTCGCCGCCGGACACGATATCCATTCCCGCACCTTCCTGGGCCAGCATCTTGAGCACGGACAGGTTGGAGTTGGCCTTGACCGAAAAGCAGGTCAGATGATCGAGTTCGCCGAAGGCGGAATCAAAGGCCTTGAAATGGCGCCTGAAGGTCGCTGCGGAATAAATATAAAGCGGGGTGCCGTACTGTTTGGCCAATTCCGTGACGTTCACCTCTTCGGCAAACAACACGCCGTCCCTATGTTCGAAATGATGCATATGATTCGATCTCCTGATAAAGATGTATGGGGATCAATACGCCGTATGAAACGATATCATCCAATACTTTTGAAATATAAAAGCAGCGCCAACCTCAAGGCTCGGCCATGTACACGTCGGTGTATTGCAAGGCCATGGTCGGGAGTTCACTCTTGCCGGACACCCTGAACCGGTACTCGACGCCGGGCTCCAGCCCGCAGATGCTCAACCTCAGGATATTGCCCTTGAGGTCGAATCCTTGCTGGCCGCGTGTGAAATGCTGCGCCGTACGGGGAACAAACGGGCAGCTGATGCAGCCCTGTCCCTCTTCGTCGCCCACGGCTTCGTAGAGCACGCTCGCGCGCCACAGCCGTTCAACCGTGCCCGACACGGTCACCTGCAGGACCAGGCAGTCGTCTATACGCTCGCCGTCCATGAGTTTCAGGGTAAAAAGGTCCTCGCTCCGGGAGGCCGTGGGCCATTCCTTGCGGCCCAGAGCGCATCCGGCCAGCACGGCCAGGCCGAAAAGAAGCAGGGTGGTGACAACGATTTTATGCATGGGGTCAATCCTTGATCATGTCCTTCCACTGATTGAGCAGCATCAGCGCCTGGATGGGGGTCATCCCGTCAACATCCAGGTCCGTGAGCTGGGTGATGATCGGGTGCTCGCACAACTCCCGGTCCACTTTGATGGGTGGCGCTCCGAAGCCGGGTAGCAGAGTCTGGGAGGCCCGATCCACTGCTCCACCAGCCTGGTTATCCTGCGATTTTTCTTCGAGTTCCGCAAGGATTTCCCTGGCGCGCTCGACCACGGGGCGGGGCACACCGGCCAGCCGGGCCACTTCTATGCCGTAGCTGCGGTCGGCCGGTCCGGGTACAAGCCTTCGTAAAAAAACGATATCCCCTTTCCACTCCTTGACCGCAATGTTCAGGTTGCGCAGCCCCTCAATCCTGCCTTCCAGGCTGGTGAGTTCGTGGTAGTGGGTGGCGAACAGGGTGCGCACAGTGCCGCCCGCCCGCGTGGCCAGCTCCTCAACCACGGCCCAGGCCAGGGACAGACCGTCATAAGTGCTGGTGCCACGCCCGATCTCATCCAGAATAACCAGGCTCCGTTTAGTGGCCTGACGGAGGATGCGAGCGGTCTCGGTCATTTCAACCATAAAGGTGGAGTGCCCCTGGGCCAGGTTGTCCGAGGCTCCCACACGGGAAAAAACACGGTCGGCCAGGCCGATGCGCGCGCTGTTGGCCGGAACGAACGAGCCGATCTGGGCCATGATGGTCATGATGGCCACCTGCCGCAGCACCGTGGACTTACCGGCCATGTTCGGGCCGGTGATGAGCAGAATGCGGCGGGTCTGATCCATGCGCAGGTCGCCGGGAATGTAGTTGGACGCGCCCATGGCCGCCTCGACCACAGGATGGCGTCCCTGTTCGATCTCGATCTCCAGCCCCTCGTGCAGGGCGGGGCGGTTCCATTCATTGACCCGGGCGGCCTCGGCCAGGCCCTGCCAATAGTCCAGGGAGGCGACCACGTCGGCCATGAACAGAAAACGGGAACGGGCCTTGGCCAGACGCTCTCGCAATTCCTGGAAAAGTTTGTATTCCAAACTCTTGCGCTCTTCGGATGCGGAGATAATCCGATCCTCCATCTCCTTGAGCTCCGGCGTAATGTAGCGCTCGCTGTTAACCAGGGTCTGACGGCGGATAAAATGTTCCGGAACCTGCCCCTTGTACGCCTTGGAGACCTCGAAATAGTAGCCGAAGACCTTGTTGAAACCGAGCTTCAGCTTGGGAATGTTGTTTTTGGCCAGCTCCTCCTGGTGCAGCGTCTTGAGCCGGTCCTCTCCGTGCTCATTGAGCTCAATGAGCTCGTCGAGCACCGGATCGTAGCCCTTGCGGAACAGACCGCCGTCCGTAATCACGGGCGGGGGGCTATCCACCAGGGCGGTATCGAGCAGGCCGCACAGATCGTCCATGGCATCCCACTTGCCCGCGATGCGCTTGAGGTCCGGGGCCGCATCAAGGTCCTCCCCGTCGAGCAGGGTATGGAGCTGCGGGAGTTGGGAGAGGCTGCGACGCAGGGCGATGAAATCCTTGGGATTGGCCCTGCCCAGGAAGATGCGGGTAGAGAGGCGTTCCAAGTCGTAGACCGAGTCCAGGCCATGGCGGATATCAGCGCGCAGCCGGTCATGGTCAAATAGAAATGCCACGCACTCCTGGGTCTTTTCTATCGGCGAAAGATGGCGCCACGGCTGGCGCAGGCGGGCTTCGAGCAGACGCCCCCCCATGGGCGTCATAGTCCGGTCCATGACCTGCCACAAGGTGCCGAGCCCGGCCCTACCGTCAAGACGTCGGAAAATTTCGAGATTACGCTCGGTTACCTCGTCCAGCAAGAGATGCTTGCCGAGATTCAGCGGCTTGAATTCGCCCAGGTGCCCAAACTCCCCCTTCTGTGTCTGGTCCAGGTAGGTGAGCAAGGCGCCGCAAGCCCGGATCAGCTCGTTCTTTCCAGCCAAGCCGAGACTGTCCAGGTCGGCCGCGTGCTGGGCCTCCAGAATGCGGTTGCGCGCACCGGCCAGATCAAAGAAGGTGCCGGGGGCCACGCCCGTAACCTGACCGGACAGGTCGCCAAACTGGGGCGGAACCTTGACTCCCTGAGGCAGAAGCAGTTCGCTCGGGTTGATCTTGACCATCCACTGCCACAGTTCAGGCTCCTTGCGGCTGTAGAGGCCGGACCATTGTCCCGTGGAAAAATCGAGCCAGGCGATGCCGCCCGCGTCCTTGGCGCTGTCCCAATAGAGCGCGCCCAGGTAGTTGTTGGCCTTGGACTTCAGGTTGGAATCCTCGACCACTGTGCCGGGCGTGAGCACGCGGGTCACGTCGCGCTTAACCAACCCCTTGGCTTCCTTGGGATCTTCAATCTGATCGCAGATGGCGATCTTGTATCCCTTGTCGAGCAATTGGCTCAGATACGGCTCAACCGAATGATGGGGCATGCCGCACATGGGAATGGGGTTTTCGTCGTTGGGATTACGGCTGGTCAGAGCGATCTGGACCGCGCGGGAGACGATCTCCGCGTCCTCGAAAAACAATTCGTAGAAGTCCCCCATACGGAAGAACAGCAGACAGCCCGGATTCTCCTCCTTGAAGCGGAGGTACTGCTCGAGCATGGGAGTCAGTTTTCTTTGTTCCACGAGATCGTCGATGCGCTGTCTTTATTCGGTGATGTCGGTTCGAAAGGCAATGGAATGCCAGCTGTGGCAGCGCGGGCAGTTGAAAAATATCTGGTCGCGCTTGAGACCGCAATGGCGGCAGAAGAACCGCCGGACCCGCCGGGCCCGGCCGAGAAAAAAGGAAAGTTGTTCCTTGAAGAAGGGCGTCAGGGTCTGGTCGGCTCTGGAGAGATCGAAGAGCTCCAGGCGGGCCTGCCAAAAATCGGCATCGAGCATGAGCGCCTTTTCGAGCCAGGACCGGGCATTGTCCGTATCCTCAATCCGCAGCAGAAGCATGGCCCCATAAAAAAGCAACAGGACATCCGGCTCCTGGGTCTCAATGATCGGCACCACCACCTCGACGACCTTTTCGTCCGGGCACGCCTTAGACCACTCAGTCTCCTCTCCGAACGAATTGACTCGGGCCTTTTCCGCCTGCTCAAGGGCCAGCAAAAGACCTTCAAACAGGACGAAGCGCAACTCCGGGGCCAAGTGGTCCAGGGCCTGGGCCAGGATGTCACCGATCTTGCCCGCGTTGCCGGACTTGTATGCCTGGGTCATCTGTTCGAGCCACGCCTCCATCGAGCCGGGATAGGCCCGTATGGCGTGGCGTAGAGCCCGGTTACCCTGAGAGATGTTGCCCTCGATGAAACGGTCCTTTGCCAGGCGGACCATGTAATGCGCCTGAGGCAAGGGTAGGCCGAGCTGGCCGTAGGATTCTGCGGCCTTCTCGAAGTCGCCGCGTTCGGCCGTGAGCCGAGCCATCTCCTTGTGTATGGAGATGGGGGCCTGCCCCAGAGAGCGCGCTTCGTAAAAGGCCTTTTCCGCCCGGTCCAGAAGCCCTGCTCGTCGGAAGTCCCGGCCCAGTTCGAACCAGGCGCGGGCCTTGAACTCGCGGTCCAGGCCCGGCCTGACGATAAGGCTGTTTCTGATCTGGATCGCGCGCTCGATCTCACCCTGTGAACGATACAGGCTGCCGAGCGCAAGATAGATTTCAACCGCTTCGGGGTCGTTTTGTACGACCTTGCTGAGCTCCTCAATGGCCGCGCGTGTGTCCTGCACCGGCGGGGATTCGCCGCTGCCCGACAGGCGGACCCGGTCCAGAAGGGCGCTATGCGCCTTTTTTCGGTTGAAAATGTTCCAGCCCATGATGACGCCGCCTAGAGGCTGTCCTCTTCCTTGGTCTCGACGGAGGAGTAGGAGGGTTCCTCGCTGAGAGGCATGTTACGCAAGGAGTTAAGTTCCTGCTCCAGGTTGGCCATGCGGGTACGGCATTCCCTGAGCTTGGAAACTCCGCGAAATTTGTCCACAGCGAAGTAAATCAGGGTCAGCAGCGAACCAGCCACAAAGGCAAGCAGTATCAGGAAGCCGAAGGGCAGGGGGATGGAGTGCAGGGTGGCCACATAGGGAATATCGAGGACCAGCGTCAGTTCCTGCAACAGAACATCATTGTTCTGGCTGAAGAAAAAGATGGAAAAAACGAAAAGTGCCAACAGAAACAGGACCTTGATAAAACGCATGCGGTTCTCCTTAGGCGGTGATTGCATCGAACAGCGGCTTCAAGCGGCTGTAGGTTGAGTACAGGTGTTCGGGGATGACCGTGGTCTCGCCGAAGACGGCCATAAACGAAGCGTCCCCGTTCCAGCGGGGAACAATCTGAAAATGCATGTGCTGGGCGATGCCGGCACCGGCTGCTTCGCCCAGGTTGAGTCCCATGTTGACCCCGTGCGGGTGGAAGGCGTCTTCCAGAATCCTGACGCACCTCCTGATCCACAACATGCAGTCATTGGACTCCTCCAAAGTCAAGTCCGTCAAGTGGCTCACATGACGGTAGGGGGTGACCATGAGATGTCCGTTATTGTACGGAAACTTGTTCATGACAACGAAACAATGCTCGCCACGGGCGAGGATGCACCGCTCCTCGTCCTCGTCCGTGTGCTCGGGAATGCAAAAGACGCACTCCTCGGGCTTGGGTCCGAGAATATATTCAAGACGCCAGGGCGCCCACAAAACATCCATGATCCACTTCCATTTGATATTCAAGCCGGTCGCGATTTTCCGGCCGGGTGCCGGAACGGTACGCGCATACTTACCAACATCTTGATTTTCTACACGGCTTGCCGGTCGAGAGCAAGAGGGGAAAGCGGCTAGTCTCCGCTCTCGTCCTCAAGGCCCGCCGACAGTTCCTTATTCAATTTCTTCGCCAGATTCAATTGCTCATGGCGGCTTTCCGCGCGGCCATCGATCTTGGCCGTCATCAACCGATCCAGGATGATTGTGTAAATCGGGCCGGGCTCAATACCAATATTTTTGAGGTCCTTGCCGTTCACCTCGATTTTTACATACTGCAATCTTGCGAGATATTGAGAAATATTTCGCCTGATGTATTCCTTACGGCTGCGCGCCATAAGGAACAGGATGCCTTCCACCGGGATGGGATGGAGGATCTTGTACAACCGACTCAGGCTCGAATGCCCTTCCTTCCAGCCCATGAGTTTCATCAACGCCTCGCCGATCATATCCCGCAGATGGAAGAAATCCCGCTCCTCCTTTTGGGTGAAATGGAGACGCTTGGACACCTGGCCGATCTTGTCTCGCTTGATGCCTGCGGTCATGCCCAGGATATAGAGCTTCCACGAGGCCACCTCAGGCTCCAGATACAGGAGCTTGTACCAGTTGTGGACCTTGACCAACTCGGTCAGTATCTGGACGCGCTCCCTGTCCAAGGAGAGCAGGGGATGGATAGCCTCCATAATGCCCAATTCCTGCATGCGCAGCAGGCAGGCCAGGGGGTCGCCTTCGCCCATGATCAATTGCAACTCGTGCATGACCCTGGTCCCGGAGAGCTTGCTGAACAACTTCAGGTTAAGCGCGTTCTTGATCAACCGCATGGTCTGGCCGCCGATCTGGAAGCCGAAACGGCGCTCGAAGCGGATGGCCCGGAGGATGCGGGTGGGGTCCTCCACGAAACTCAGGGAGTGGAGCACGCGGATGGTCCGGTTGCGAATGTCCCGCTCGGCCCCGAAAAAATCCACCAACTGGCCGTAACGCCCCGGATTGATGCGCAGGGCCAGGGCGTTCACCGTAAAATCGCGGCGGTACAGGTCCATTTTGATGGACGACAGCTCTACCGTGGGCAAGGCGGCCGGGTATTCGTAGTATTCCAGCCGGGCCGTGGCCACGTCCACTCGTTGGCCGTCGTCCAGGATGACCACGGCGGTCTTGAATTTGGAGTGCGCCTTGACCCGGCCCCCGAGCTTGGCCGCGAAACGCTTGGCAAAGGAAATGCCGTCGCCTTCGACCACCAGGTCCAGGTCGAGATTGGGCCGCCCGAGCAGGATGTCGCGCACAAACCCGCCCACGGCGTAGACCTCCCAGCCGATCTCCGCGCCCAGTTCTCCCGCCTCCTTGAGCAGATCGAGCATGCGCAGTGGCAGCCGGTTCTTGACCTGGGCGGCAATATTCCGCTCCCTGCGATGGTCCGGCAAGAGGGAATCCGGGATGCGCGCAGGCTCCTCGATGAGCATGTTCATAAGGTCCGTGCGGGTGATGACCCCGGTCAGCTCACCATTTTCCACCACGGGCAGCATGCGTTGGCGGTTGCTCAGAATGATCTCCATGACCCGGTAGAGATCGGTCTTGGCCTCCACGGTCTCAAAGGTCCGGGTCATATATTCGCCCAGGCCCACGTTGCCCAAGTGGTGCGAGACGGCCTTATCCGCGATTTGCTGGCCGATGATACCGATACACTGCATGCTGTCCTTTTCCACAACGGGCACATCCTTGAGCCCGTATCGGCTCATCAACTCCAGGGCATCAGCCATGGTCTTGTGACCTTCGATGACCACGGGCGGCCTGGACATGAGGGAGTCGACCACGATCTGGGGATTGATCTGGGAATAGAACAAGGCGAACAGGTCGTCGCGCAACTCGGCCAGAGTGCGGTCCTTGACCGTGGCTGAAGCCGCCGCGTCGTGCCCGCCGCCCCCCAGGGAGGCGCAGATGCGGCCCACATTGACGTCCGGGTTCTTGGACCGGGCCACCAGATGGATGCGGTCAGCCATACGGCCCAAGGCGAAAACCACCTTGATCTTCTCCATGTCCATGAGCTTGTGGACCAGCAGGGCGAAGTCCGGCACGAACTTGTCCGTGGACATCTCGGTGATGACCACGTCCACGCCGTGGATGTCGTACGTCTTGGCATTCTTGAATAATTCGCCGAGATAGGCGACCTGTTGCGCGGACAATTCGTGAGACAGGAGGTCGGTGATGACCTCTATATCCATCCCCTGCCCCTTGAGCCAGCCCGCGGCCTCGAAGTCCTGGGGCGTGGTGGTGTTGAAACCGAAGGACCCGGTGTCCTCGTAGATGCCGATACCGAGCAGGGTGGCCTCTTCAGTGTTCAGGGTCAGGCCGCGCTCCATGATCTCGTGCGTGATGATGGTGGTGGTGGAGCCCCAGTCGCGGACCACGCTCTTCTCGGCGGGCAGGTCCTCTTCACTATCCGGATGGTGGTCGTAGAGATGGATGCGCAGGCCCTCGTTGTCGAGCACGGGACGGACATGGGGAATCCTTGAGCGCTGACGGGTGTCCACGACCACCAGCAGTTTCACAGACTCTGGTTCAATGTCCTTGAAGGCTTTGAAATTGAAGAGATAGGTGGTGCTTTCGATGAAGAAGTTACGCAGATTGGATTCCTGGCTGCCCGGGAAGATGAGCACCGCATCGGGATAGAGCTTGCTGGCCGCGACCATAGCCCCCAGCGCGTCGAAATCCGCGTTGGCGTGGGCCGTGATTACGGTCGGGGCCTGGAGCTTTTCCGGTTTATTTTTCATTTTATATACTGTGCTCTTGTGGTGATCACATGGTTGATCGGGGATGGAACTTCCGGTGCAGGGTCTTGAGCCGGTTGGCTTCGACATGGGTATAGATTTCTGTGGCGCTGATGTCCGCGTGGCCCAACAAAATTTGTACGGTGCGCAGGTCCGCGCCGCCTTCCAGAAGATGGGTGGCAAAAGAATGCCGGAAAGTATGCGGCGAGATGGACCTCTTTATCCCTGCCACCTCGGCGTATTTCTTGATCAGTTTCCACACCCCCTGACGGGTCAGCCCCTTGCCCGAACGGTTCAGGAACATAAAATCCTCGCGCGGCTTGAAGCCGGGCCGGGTGAACTCAAGGTAACGGTTGAGATAATCCTGGGCCGTATAGTGGATGGGAATGAGCCTGTCCTTGGCCCCCTTGCCGAAGACTTTGAGCATGCCCACCTGTGGATCATAGTCCAGGACTTTCATGCCTATGAGCTCGGACACCCGCAGCCCCGCAGCATAGAGCAGTTCGAGCATGACCTTGTCCCGCATGCCGAGCGGAGTGGCGGTGTCGGGCAGGGCGAGGATGCGGGAAATTTCCTCGCGACTGAGAAACTCCGGCAGTTTGCGCGGCAGCTTGGGGTTTTCCAGGAGCTGGCCGGGGTCCTCCTTGTACCATCTCTCATCCACGGCAAAGGCGAAGAAACCACGCAGCGAAGAGAGGTGTCGGGCCAGAGAGCGGCTTTTCAGGCCGCGCGCGCGCAGGTGGGTTAGATAGAGGAACAGGGTTTTGTCCGTCAGGTCCTTCAGGGCAAAGGACTTATCCTCCAGAAAGGCGAGCAGGGACCCCAGGTCGTTGGCGTAACCGGTCAGGCTGTTCTCGGACAGCCCCTTTTCGATCAGCAGGTGCTCAAGATATCTGTCCACCCACGGGTGGTTGTACTCATTTATATTTTTTTCTTTGTCTGGGTGCGCCATGATCACTACCGGACCGTTTGATACAATTAAAGTATTGGATAATATCCAGGGGAAAAGGGTATCTGCCACACTACATGGAAACCAAGCACGATAGCCTCCATTCTTGCTAACAAGGTGAAGGTCAAAGCGCAATGGTTCGCATTGACACAGGGTCATGCCACCATTATGAAAGTGCTTCAATTATTCGGATTCAAGGAGAGACCATACATGTCTGAATTCAAGCTGGCCGACCGCCTGTCGGCGCTGCCTCCCTATCTTTTCGCGGCCATCGACAAGGCCAAGGCCGAAGTCGCCAAAAAGGGAATGGATATCATCAGCCTGGGCATCGGTGACCCCGACCTGCCCACCCCGGAATTCATCATCGAGGCGCTTTACGAAAGCGCCAAGAAGCCCAAGAACCACCGCTATCCGGACTACGTCGGCCTACTGGCGTACCGCCAGGCCGTGGCCGACTGGTACAAACAGCGCTTCAATGCGGACCTGGATCCCGAGACCGAGGTTGTCAGCCTGATCGGCTCCAAGGAGGGCATCGCCCATTTTCCGCTGGCTTATGTCAACCCCGGCGACACGGTCCTGGTGGCCACCCCGAACTACCCGGTCTACGGCGTCGCCACCGAGTTTGCCGGCGGCAGGGTGGAGTACCTGCCCCTGCTGGAGGAAAACGACTTCCTCGTGGACCTGGACGCCATCTCCGACGACACCTGGGCCAAGGCCAAGATGATCTTCGTCTGCTATCCGAACAACCCGACCGCAGCCACGGCGACCAAGCCCTTCTATGAGAAGCTCATCGAAAAGGCCAAGGAATTCGACGTCATCGTAGTTTCTGATGCGGCCTACACCGAAATCTACTACGATCCGGACAACAAGCCCATTTCCATCATGGAATGCGAAGGCGCCAAAGACGTCTGCATCGAGTTCCATTCCCTGTCCAAAACCTACAACATGACCGGCTGGCGCGTCGGCATGGCCGTGGGCAACAAGAGCCTCATCGCTGGGCTGGGCAAGATCAAGGAAAACGTGGACTCCGGCATATTCCAGGCCGTCCAGGAAGCGGGCATAGCCGCCCTGAAAGAAGGCGAGCCCTTTGCCGAGGGTTTCCGTGCCATCTACAAGGAACGCCGCGATGTGGTCAGCGCCGCCCTGACCAAAATCGGCATCAAGCACCGTGTGCCGGATGCCTCCTTCTATCTGTGGTGCAACGTGCCGGAAGGGTACAAGTCCGCGGATTTCGTAACCAACGTGCTCATGAAGACCGGCGTTGTCCTGACCCCCGGAAACGGCTTCGGCACCCCCGGAGAAGGGTACTTCCGCATCTCTCTGACCGTGCACAACGACAAGCTCGAGGAGGCCGTATCCAGAATTTCGAAACTGTGACCTGCTACGTGAGCCTTGGCTCAAACGTGGGAGACACCGAAGACAACCTGCATGAGGCCCTGGTCCTACTTGAGGACTATGGCGACGACATCCGCCTGAAAAAGGTGTCGGAATACTACGAGACCGAACCCCAGGGGGAGATCAAGGATCAGCCGTGGTTCGCCAACCAGATCATCGAGCTCGAAATCGACGCCGAGATATGGTCGCCGCCCGGCTTCCTGTCCACCTGTACGGCCATTGAGGCCAAGATGGGCCGCACCCGGGCAGTGCCCGGCGGCCCGAGGCCGCTGGACATGGACATCATCGCCTGGGGCGACACCGTCATGGACATGGATTTCCTGACCCTGCCGCATCCGCGCGCCAAGGAAAGGGCGTTCGTCCTCGTACCGCTTAAGGAGATCGCCCCGGACTTCGTCTTTCCGGACGGAACCACCGTGGACGAGGCCCTTGCCGCCATCGACTACCGGCAGGAAGGGCGCAAACTCTGGCAGGACTCCTGATAAAACCAACCCACGAGGCTCCCCATGCTTAAATTCCTGGTCATCGGCGTTGCATTGTTCCTGGTCTACAAGCTCTTCATGGGCGACAAGCGCAAGAAGGAAATGCAAAACGACAAATCCTTCAAGCAAAAGGTGGCCTCGGGCGAAATGGTCAAGGACCCGTCGTGCGGCACCTACGTTGATAAGGACGGAGGCATTCGCGTCCGGGAAGGGGAGAAGGTCCATGTGTTCTGCTCCTACGAATGCCGAGACAAATACCTGAAGCGAATCGGCGCCTCTGTTCCTCCAAAAGACGAAGAATAGGCTCACCAACCATAAGACCAATCCAAAGGCCCGAATCAGGGCCTTTTTGTCTTGGCAAAACAATAACTTTAAGAGGAGCATAAGAAATGGCAGAACTATTGGATATCCCTCGGATCTTTAACATCACCGAAAGTGCTCACCGCATCCACAACCCGATCACACCCGAGAAGCTCGCCACTCTCGGCGCGGCGCTACGTATGAAATCGGGTGCCCGAGTGCTCGACCTCGGCAGTGGTTCGGGGGAGATGTTGTGCACCTGGGCGCGTGACCACGGCGTCATCGGCACCGGCACCGATATGAGCCAGTTGTTTGCCGAGCAAGCGACACTCCGAGCTGAAGAACTGGGCGTCACCGATCAAGTAAAGTTCATTCATGACGATGCCGCCGGCTATGTCTCTGACGAGAAGGTCGATGTGGCAGCCTGTGTTGGTGCCACTTGGATCGGCGGAGGAATCGCCGGCACTATCGAGCTTCTGGCGCGGAGCCTGCGCACCGGAGGAATCATCCTAATCGGCGAACCCTACTGGCGACAGCTGCCGCCGACCGAAGATGTCGCCAAGGGGTGTCTTGCCAACGCAATCTCCGACTTCCTCATGCTTCCAGAACTCCTCGCGTCTTTCGGCGACCTTGGCTACGATGTCGTTGAAATGGTTCTGGCTGACCAAGACGGTTGGGACAGATATGAGGCGGCCAAATGGCTCACCATGCGCCGATGGCTTGAAGCCAATGCCAACGACGAGTTTGCGAAAGAGATTCGAGCCCAACTGACCTCGGAACCCGTGCGCTACGCCGCTTACACGCGTGAATACATGGGCTGGGGTGTGTTCGCACTGATGGCGCGGTGAAGAGTTGTGGCATCTGGCGGAAGTGGCTAAATGCGATTCCAACGTCACTTCCGCCTCAGTGGGACAGCCTGATCTTTGAGAAAGAGAGGAGAGGGGGAGGAGAGGGGGCATGCATAAACAAACAGCCAGAGAACGCGAATGTGTAGGCTTACGAATCAGGGGACATCTACCACGAATACCTGAAACGAATCGCCCCCCAAAAAAAAGACGAAGAATAGGCTCATCAACCATAAGACCAATTCAAAGGCCCGACCCAGGGCCTTTTTTTTTGCTCAAAATCTGAGCGTGAGCGGTTTTTATGACCCAAGACCAAGTCTCCCACCGGTAAAACCTCGAAAACCCCGCACAGACGATTCTCCGCAATCCGCCTGTAAAACAAGAATCGTCAAGCCATCAGTAGGCGACGTTCATTTCATCTAAATCAGCAGCTTTAAGAAATATAATTCTTTTATTCAAATGGTTATCAGATTGTCTCATAATGTAAATTATGTAAACTTTTAACAATGGAGTGACGATTGGGGCTGAATCGTCACCGTGAAAACTTGCCCTTTCCGAATTTTGACCACGGGGAACTTTCAATGTCCGTATTGAAAGTTCGGATTGAAGAAACGCCTCCTCTGCCCATTGAGCATTTTTTTCACGACTGATAAGGATGCCCCATCATAAACAGACAAAAAGGCCGCTACGGTCGATTTGAGGGAAAATGACATCACGCATCGGTTTTTCGCTTCTGACCGTTTTTTTGGCCCTGGCCGGACTCACACCTGCCTTTGCAGCAGAAAAACAGTCCTTTCAGGAATGGCTTGAGCACTACCGCGCCTGGGACCGTTTGGAAAAGGAATATGCCCACGAGGCCGCCTCGGATACGCCTGACGCCGTGCTCAAACGCGCCCAAGTCTATCTGAACCTCAACTCCCCTGAAAAAGCACTTGAAATTATTGAGATGACTCCGGCCTTTACGGGTGAGGCCGAGGCTGACCGGCTGTGGTTGGGCGGTCAGGCCCAGCGGGGGCTCGGAGACCTGACCAAAGCTGTGCTCTGGTATACTCAGGCCACCAAGTTCATGTCGGACAAAGACATGCGCACTCGATTCAAAAGGGAACCGGCACTGGAGTCCATCTGGCACGATGTCTGGCTGAAGATGTACTGGTCCTACCTGGCCAACCACACCCTTTCCCGAAACTCCCAGAAGGAAGCCTTGGATATGATTCTGGGCGTCGGCCGAAAAGCCTGGGATAACGGCTTTTGGAACAAAGTAAATTTCATCATGAATCCTGAGAAGTTGCCAGGCGACAGTGCTTCGGGGAACGCTCCCGGCGAAGGTGCTGCACCTGCTGCTCCTTTGGTTCAACCCGCCGATACGCAACATATAGCCCGAGCCATGGCCTCAGTTTCCCTGGAAAAATTCGACGAGGCGGAAGCTTCCATAGCCAAACTCTCCGATGAAACCGTCCGCACGTTCTGGACCGCTGTGCTGCACTTTCTCAGTAGCGGCAACCCGTCTGATAACATAGATGTTTTTCTTCAAGGCAACTATCTCAAGGCATACGCTTTCTGGTCGGGCAACGTCCTGGCCCCCTATTCCAAGTCACGCAGCGATTGGTTTTTGGGCAACCCGGACTCCGCCGCCTGGACCAAGTTCCGCAACAACATCCTGACCATGGCCCCGGAAGAAGCGGAAAAGGCCATCGACAACGAGCTCGGCTCCATGCTTATTTCCGAGCAGACCGCAACCCTGCTGCGCAACTTCAAGCTCGCGTTGTCCCTTTCCACCGGTAATGAGCAGGTTGCTTCAACTACTTGGAATTCAATCGATAAAAAGACACTTCCCATCTGCCTACGGCTGGCGGGCGTGCTAAGCTTCAAGGAAGGCATGAACAAATCTCTGCCCGAACAAGCGGCCCAGGCATTTGCCCTGTACCCGGTTCTGGCCGCACTTTCCGGAGCAGCTGGCGAGAATCTCCATCCCGAGACCGAGGCCCCCTTCTGGACTGCCGCCCCAGCTGCTAAACTACGTAATCTGTCCGCCGAACAATATCCCCTGGACCGCCTGCTCCTCTTGGCTTACTGGCAGCAACGATTCGCGGCCAAGCCGTCTGCAGAACTGGCCAAACGTGCCGCCTACGTGTTCGACGATTCCTCCTTCGGTATCCGCAGCCTGATCTATCTGGCCGACGACGCGGTTAAGGCCAAGGATCTGCAACTCGGAGCCTTTTATCTCAACCGTATCGACGAACCCGCCCTGCCCCCCGAGCTCGGCGTGGCCTGGCTGGACATCAAGACCCGCCTGGAACTCGACGCCGGACATCAGAGCCAGGCTCTTGAAACTTATCAGGAAATGACCAAGACGGGTGAACCCGTCCCGGTAATGACCCGACTTCGCATGGCCCTGCTCTATCAACAGCGCCGAGAATACAAGACCGCTCAAAAGGAATTGCTTGCCATGTGGGATGCCCGGGCGACCATGACCACGGCGTTGCAGGCCGAAACCCTGTTCTGGCTTGGCGAGGGCGAACAGGCCATGCGCAACCCTGATAAGGCGTTGGATTATTACCTTAACTTGGCATGGCAATATCCCCAGGAAAACATCTGGTGCCTGACCGCCATGTACCGCGCCTCGTTGATTTACGAAAAACGGGGCAAGTATGAAACCGCCAAACGCCTGCTCGGCACCGTGGTACGCAACGCCTCCCGCAAGGAGCAGCGCGTGGCCGCTCAGGCGCGCATCGACGCCATCGACAAAAAAATGGGCGTGGAAAGGGACGAGGACAACAGCTCGCTCGTCTATCCTTTCTAGAACGTGAACGCCCGTCTGACATTGGAATCCGCCCGGCAGGGGGCCTTGCGCACCCTGCCGGTGGCTTTCAGCGTATTCGCCTACGGCATGGTCTACGGCCTGCTCACCCGGCAAGCCGGACTGACACTGGGCGAAGCCGCTTTGTCCAGTGGCCTGATTTTCGCCGGATCGTCCTAGTTCGTGGTCCTGTATATGTGGTCCCACCCGCTTCCTGTAACCGCTTTGATTTTTTACCACATTCATCGTCAATCTGCGCCACGTTCTGATGGGCGCCTCCCTGACGCCGTGGATGCGGGGACTTCCTTCCCGAACCACCCTGCCCCTGCTCTTCCTGCTCTCGGACGAGAGCTGGGCCATGACCTACGGGGCCGTGAGCCGGAACAAATCCGACCTGGCTTCCTCCTGGGCAGCGGATTGCTCATCTGGGCCGCCTGGATGGCGGCGACCGTCACCGGCAGGCTGGCCGTAGCCATCATCCCGAATCCGGAAGCGTTCGGCCTCGATTTCGCCTTCACCGCCGTGTTCCTCTCCCTGCTGGCCGGGCTATGGAAAGGCAAGGGCGACATCCCGCCCAGGGCCGTGGCGGCCGTAACGGCCCTGGTTGCCGAACATTTCCTGACCGGCCTGTGGGGGACCCATGCGGATCGATAGCCTGACAGCCATCCTCGGCATGGCCGCCGTGACCGACCTGACCCGCATCAGCGGCCCGTGGCTGGTTGCCCGGCTTTCCCAAAACAGTTATTCGGTTGGACGCAAAGGAAAAAGGAAACGAGCAATGCGCATAGAGACTGCCTGTACAGAGGATTACCCCGAACTGCTACTGGTCTGGGAGCGATCCGTGCGCGCGACCCACGATTTTTTGGCCGAACCGGACATTCTGTCTCTACGGCCGCTGATCCTGGAACATTACTTCGACGCAGTGGAGCTTTTTTGCGTTCGCGATCGGGATGAAAAAATCCTCGGATTCAGCGGTGTTGCCGGTGGCAACCTCGAGATGCTTTTCATCGCCCCTGACAGCCGGGGGCAAGGCATCGGCACGGCCCTGTGCCGCCACGCAGTGGATTGCCTGGGCGTCACCAGGGTCGACGTCAACGAACAGAACCCACAAGCCCTGGGATTCTACAAACACTTCGGCTTCAAGGTCGTAGCCCGATCCCCTCTGGACGGGCAGGGTAACCCCTTCCCCCTGCTCCACCTGACCTTGGACTGATTTCGGCATCTAAAAGTATCCCTTCCTTGACTCAATAGTCGGCATAAAACGCAATTTTCCCCACAATTGCGTGCGCATTCCGTCTGATTTCTCTCTGATTTTCCCCAATTCTTTACAGCTGCCCCTTGACGGCGTGTAAAATTGCTGCTTAGAATGGTCCTACCAAACAGGCCGAATATTCTTATTTTTGTCAACCGAACCAAACAAACACAGTATTAGGTAGTACCATTGAGCGCATTTCACCCCACTTCGACTCTTTTTTCGCCGGTCCAGGCGGGCCGGGCGAGCGAAGAGGTGGCATTGCAGATTGAGGCCGCCATCGTGGACGGCCGGTTGATGTCCGGCGAACGACTGCCCAGCGAACGGGTCATGCAATCCCAGTTCGGAACCGGACGAGGCGTAGTCCGCGAGGCCATCAAGATCCTCAAGCAAAAGGGCCTTCTTGAAGTCCGCAAAGGTTCCAAGGGTGGGGCCTACGTCCGCGAATTGGACGTGAGCAACGTTTCAGAATCACTTGGCCTTTTCCTGAAACAGCACCCGATTGAACCGGAAAAACTGATCGAATTCCGCGAGACCATGGACCGGACCATCACCAAGCTGGCCCTGGCCCATGGAACGCGCAAGGAAAAAGAAGAGCTGCTCGAGGAGGCCATGCGGCTCGAGATTTTGCTCCGGGAGGACGAACCCGATCTGCTGGTCACCAGCGAAATGGATCGCCAACTGAATATCATGCTCGCCCGCATGGGGCGCAACCCGCTCTTCGAGTGGGTCATGCACGCCTTGCAGATGGGCTTCAGCTCCCACGACTACGCCCTGTACCAGACCCCCGGATTTCGGGAACGGGCCGCGGCCAACTGGAGCGACACGGCCCGCGCCCTCCGCGACGGACAGCTTATGCTCGCCCTGGGCTTCATCAGCCACCACTACATTCTGCTTCGGCAATGCATCGCCGAAAACGGCACGGCATCGCAGGATGCCGAGTTTCTGCAGGAAGACTAACCCTAGATTCAAAGAGTTCACATTTCATGAAGCATTACGATTACATCATTGTCGGCGGGGGCTCCGCCGGTTCGGTCCTGGCCAATCGGTTGAGCGCCAATCCCAAGAACAAGGTCCTGGTCCTGGAAGCCGGGCTGCCCGACTTCAAACTTGATTTCCGCATCCACATGCCTGCGGCTCTGACCTACCCCTTGGCCGGAAAGACCTATAACTGGTGGTACGAGTCCGAGCCCGAACCGCATATGTACAACCGGCGCATCTACCAACCGCGCGGCAAAGTCCTGGGCGGGTCGAGCTGCATCAACGGCATGATCCATATTCGCGGCAACGCGATGGATTTCGAGAAGTGGGGCCAAGAGGACGGACTGGACAACTGGGACTATGCCCACTGTCTGCCCTACTTCAAACGATTCGAGTGCCGCATGGACGGTGCCGACGAGTATCAGGGCGCGGTCGGGCCCCTTTATCTGACCTCGCCCGAATGCGAGAATCCGTTGTTCGACGCATTTTTTCAGGCTGTGCAGCAGGCTGGCTACCCGGTGACCAAGGACGTCAACGGTTACCAGCAGGAAGGATTCGGCAAGTTCGACCGTAATACCTACCGGGGCCGCCGCTGGAACGCGGCCAGGGCCTATGTTCATCCGGTCAAGAACCGGCGCAACCTGACCGTCAAATGCAAGGCCATGACCACGCGCATCCTGTTCGAGGGCAAGCGCGCCGTGGGCGTGGAATACACGCGCGGCAAGCGCACCTTCAAGGCCTACGGCGGCGAGATTATCTCCTGTGGCGGCGCGATCAACTCTCCGCAGTTGCTGCAACTTTCCGGTGTCGGCAACGGCAGGGATCTGTCCGCCCTGGGCATCGACATGGTCCAGGACCTGCCCGGCGTGGGCGAGAATCTCCAGGACCACCTGGAGCTTTACGTTCAATACGCCTGCAAGCAGCCGATATCCATGTTCCCCTGTCTTAAATGGTATAACCAGCCGTGGATCGGCTTGAAATGGCTCTTTGGGAGAACGGGCGAGGCGGCCACCAACCACTTTGAGGCGGGCGGTTTCATCCGGGGCAACGACCGGGTGGACTATCCCAACCTCCAATACCACTTCCTGCCCATCGCCATCCGCTACGACGGCTCGGCCCCCAACGAGGGCCACGGCTACCAGGTCCACGTCGGCCCCATGAACACCGATGTGCGCGGCCATGTGAAGCTCAAGTCCGCCAATCCGGCCGACTATCCGTCCATCCTGTTCAACTACCTGTCCACCGAACAGGAGAAACGGGAATGGGTGGAGGCAATCCGCAAGACACGCGAGATCATGACCCAACCCGCTTTCGACGCACTGCGCGGCAAGGAACTCGCGCCCGGCGCACAGGCTCAGACCGACGAAGAGATACTCGACTTCGTGGCCCGCGAAGGGGAATCCGCATACCACCCGAGCTGCACCTGCGCCATGGGCACCCATGACATGGCCGTGACCGACTCCGAACTGAAGGTCCACGGCGTGGAGGGACTGCGCGTGGTGGACGCCTCGGTCATGCCCTATGTGACCAACGGCAACATCTACGCTCCGGTCATGATGATCGCGGAAAAAGCCGCCGACATCATCCTCGGCAACACCCCCCTGCCCCCGGAACACGCTCCTTTCTATCAACACTCAAAATAGCAATAGGTTAGCCATGGTACAGAGTATGCTATATATAGATGGAAAGTGGATGCAGAGCGCGGCGGGCAGAACCCGCGAGATCATCAATCCCTTTGACGGCGCGGTCATAGCCACCGTGCCCGAGGGAACCCGCGAAGACGCAAAAGCGGCCATCCGGGCCGCCCGGACCGCCTTTGACAAAGGCGGCTGGCCGCAGACGCCCGCCGCAGCACGCGGCCGCCTACTCTTTCGTCTGGCTGAACTGATAGAACGGGACCGTGAGGAACTGGCCCGTCTGGAGAGCCTGGACACGGGCAAAACCGTGGAGGAAAGCCGTTGGGACATGGATGATATAGCGGGTATCTTCCGCTATTTCGCCGGATTGGCCGATAAGGACGGAGGCGAAGTGATCAACTCTCCAATCCCGGATTCCACCAGCACCCTGATTCGCGAGCCTGTCGGGGTCTGCGGCCAGATCTCGCCGTGGAACTATCCCCTGCTTCAGGCCTCCTGGAAGATGGCCCCGGCCCTGGCCGCCGGATGCACCATCGTCATGAAACCGAGTGAGATCACTCCCTTGACCACTCTCAAGGTCACGGAACTGGCCGAAGAGGCCGGTTTTCCGCCCGGCGTGGTCAACACGGTTCTTGGTCCCGGTGCCGAGGTCGGTGCGGAATTGGCCGAGAGCGAAGACGTGGATCTCATCTCCTTCACCGGCGGCATTGCCACAGGCAAGACCATCATGCGCGCAGCTGCAGGAAACGTGAAGAAAATCGCCCTGGAACTGGGCGGCAAAAACCCGAACATCATCTTTGACGACGCGGACTTGGAACTAGCCGTGGACTATGCCCTGAACGGGGTCTTCTTCCATGCCGGACAAATTTGCTCGGCCGGGGCGCGGGTCATGGTCCAGGCGGGCATACATGACCGGTTTGTCACGGCCTTGCGTGAGCGCATGGCTGCCATCACATTGGGCAACGGCTTTGACGCGGGAACCCAGATGGGCCCGCTCATCTCCGCCGAACACCTGGCAAAAGTCGAAGGTTATGTGGATATCGCCAAAAAAGAAGGCGCTACCCTCCTGCTCGGCGGTTCGCGACCGAACGACCCCGCGTTGTCGGATGGATTCTTCTACCAGCCAACCCTGTTCACCGATTGCGAAAACGACATGCGCATCGTCCAGGAGGAAGTCTTCGGCCCTGTCATCACCGTGGAGCGGTTTTCCACCGAGGATGAAGCGGTCGAACGCGCCAACTCCACCATCTATGGCCTGTCCGCCGGATTCTGGACCCGAGACCCTGACCGCATGGAGCGGGTCTCCAAGCGCCTTCGCTTCGGCACAGTCTGGGTCAATGACTTCAACGTCTATTTCGTCCAGGCCCCCTGGGGCGGGTACAAACAGTCCGGCCTCGGCCGCGAATTGGGCGCCATGGGCCTTGAGGAATACACTGAGGTCAAACACATCTATCGCAACCACGCCACAAAATCCCTCGACTGGTTCGGCGTGAAGGCCAAGTAATCAAGGCGTCCGCTCAGGACGCAGGGAGCGGAACGGTTCAAACGGGCCGCCCGCTCCTTTCAATTCCAACCAAGGAGGTTTAATGTCTTCCGGCTTCAGACGGTTCGCCGTCGCCTTTCTCGTCATCGCAACCATATTCTGCTCCACCGTCCCAGCCCGCGCGACCGATAAGATCACCGTGGCCAGTGTGTCCTGGACCGGTGTGACCATCAAGTCCGAAGTGGCGGTCGCTGTTCTTAAAGGTCTCGGCTACAAGGCCGAAAACAAGGTTTTTTCCGTCCCCATCACCTACTCCGCACTGGCCAATGGAGACGCCGATGTTTTCTTCGGTAATTGGATGCCCTCCATGGCCACCATCGCCAACAAGTTCTTTGCCGGCGGCAAGGTCATCAAATACGTGGCCAACATGCCCGGAGCCAAGTACACCCTGGCCGTTCCCACGTTTTGCGCCCAGGCCGGGCTCAAGGATTTCAGCGATATAGCCAAGTTCGGCGACAAGCTGGACTGGAAGATATACGGCATAGAACCAGGCAACGACGGCAACCAGATCATCCAGGGCATGATCGACAAGAACATGTTCGGGCTGGGCAAATTCAAGCTGGTCTCCTCCAGCGAAGTGGCCATGCTTTCCCAGGCTCAGGCCTACGCGGCCAATGACAAGTGGATAGTGTTTCTCGGATGGGCCCCGCACAGTATGAACGAACGTATCGACATGACCTACCTGACCGGCAGCACGGAGGCGACCTTCGGGGCCAATGACGGCACGGCCACAGTGTGGACCAACATCCGCAAGGGCCTGGAACAGGACAACCCCAATGTGGCGAAGCTGTTCAAAAACATGACCTTCCCTGTGTCCATGATGAACCAGATAATGATCTCAATGCACAAGGATTCGTCCATGAGACTGGACAAGGCAGGGCTTCTCTGGCTCAAGGCACACCCCGGGATGTACGAAAAATGGCTGAACGGCGTGACTACCACCGACGGCAAGCCCGGTGCCCCCGCCTTCAAGGCATATCTTGATTCCAAGGCATAACCGCTCTCTCCACCGTTGCACCGATAGGGGAACTGTATTTACGCGGTTCCCCTTTTTTCATGCGCGGCGTGTCCTGATCACGAGCCGATCGCACACAACAAAAAATGAAAAGGTTTACGACCGAATGGGCGCTACCCTTTTCTTATTACCTATAAGCGATGGGTGAAGACTGCCCGGGTCACGGGCAGGAAATCAAACGGAATTTTTCACACGCGGCCCGGATAGTCTCACTCAAGGCGGCAGTGTTCACCGGTTTGTTCAGACATGCAAAGGCCCCGAGATTCATGCACGTTTCACGATCCTGCTCAGCCACCCGGTCGGACAGGACCAAGACCTCGGTCTCCGGATGATCAAGCTTGAACTGCCGCAATATGTCGGTTCCGTCGGAAACCGGCATGTCGAGCAGGACCACCTCGGGTTCGTGCTCATCCATGGTGTAGAAGGCGCTCTTGCCATCATACAAGGCAAAGGTTCTCATTTCACCGCCCTGCCGCAGGCGCGGGGACAGGGTCAGGACGAACTTGCGCCGGTCATCCGCAAGTACCGCCAGACACTGCTCGCGACGGATTCGGGCACATGCTTCGCCCTGATGGTATTTCCGGCCAATGCCGAATTCCACGCCAACAACGCCGTCAATTCCCGTAACCAGTTCGCAGATACGCCGGGCCATGCATTCCAGCAACTTGCCGTGGTCGTTGACCGCCAGAGAAACGAAACCATCCTTTACGAACGCGGAAACGCCCCAGTCCTCATACGGCAAATGTGCGCGGATGGCCTCGGTCAGTGCAATGTCCTCAGGGCCGACCGACATGCATCGGGCATCTTCCCGGGCTTCCTCGACCCAGTTCGAACGCACTTGTGCAGTCCGCTGAAACACATCATTGGGATCGTAGCGCTGGCCCGTGCCGATCTCCACACCTCGGACCCCTTTGAATTCAGACACTTCGTCGAATAGGCAACGGGTGCCGTTCTTCAGGGTCGAGCCATGGTTCTCCAGGCTCAAGGTCACGGCACCGGCCCGGGCGGACACGGCCACTTCATGCCCGTGCCGCGCCAGCTCGGCCTGCACCTCGGCCGCCAACTTGAAATCGTCCATAAGCACCCGGCTAGTCGCAGAATCCCGGACCATGGCATTGGCCAACTGCTCGACGATAAGGTATGCGCTCTGTCGAACCCCGAGAGCCCCTACGGGAACGATCATGTCGTAAAGAGCTTCCGACCAGGGATCGTTGCAATCCGTAACACCAACGACCCAATCGCCACGCACCCGGTCATCAATGGTCATAAACTCTCGCGCCTCGGGTTCGGAGTGCTCACCGTCGCGGCAGGCTGTCCAAAGCCGGTCGTTCGTCTCATTAACCAGACAGACACTGAGAATACTTTCGCAATCACAGGGAGCAAGTAGGGCCGAAAATCCCCAAAAAACCAAATTGTCCTCACTGTTCAACTTCCGGGCTACGGCATGCCGCAACCAGCTAATGACCGGATTCCGGTCCGGCCCGTTTATACCAAAATCATCCGCTTCAATGCTGAACAGTCCGGCGATCATCGCCTTGTTCAGACCGGAGAGCCGGGCGGCGTCGGCAATGATCTCCGTGTCCTCAACCAGACGATAACCGGTGATATCCGCCACGCGCTCGACCACTGGCCGGGCATCGCAAAAGCACCCGTTGAATATTGTAATAGCTGTCATGATGTACCCATGGCTTGGGCCCGATCCCATCAGGCGGTTATTTGCGAATTGCTGGCGGTCGTCTGGATTCAAAGCGTCGTTGCTATTTGCAACACACGCCGTGGCCATCTTGTTAAATCGACCTCTGACACCTTTCTCAAGTTGCCTAGTTAACCAATTATTAAAATCGGTTAACAGCCCAGTGACGCTACTGGCTTGTCAATAAGAGCAGGAGCCGTTCCAAAAAATAGCCCAAGAAGATACGTTAGTTAACCCACAGTTATCTCTCTGCGGACAAGGACGGCAGACGGAACATCCCGAAGACGGCATACAAAAGGCTCATCCGGTTTGAGGATACTTTTCCCCGAGAGGCCGCCTCTTCCTTTTGCCATAACGCCGAGGCATCTCCTTGACCGCGCGTCAGCCGGGAGCGAAGTGGACGGCTCTGTGGAGCGAGCACGATTTGGGCTTCTCGTGTCACCACACCGTTTGGCCGCGTGGGGCATCTTTTGGTCCCGGCTAGCTCCACTACACGCGCTCTCATGGCTTTAACTCCCTAAAAGTGCGCTTGGGCCGGATGAACCATACAAATCCGCCTTCTTTCTCATGCTGGTGGTCCACTACCTGGATTCGAGACAATGCTCGGCGAGCAAGGGGAAACAGCTCTCAAGCCTGGATGGCGAGGAGCAGGATCATAAGGGCGGGATTGTATTTTTCCGGCTGGCTGGATGCCCATTAGGAACAACGAACCTTTGCAATGCTTCTCGATTGGGGCAGAGCAGTGATCCGCAAGAGGTCGGGCGGAATTTAAAAAAGAGGAAGGGTTGCAACCTGTTGGCTGCAACCCTTTTATTATCATGGTGCCGGGGGGGGGATTCGAACCCCCACGGAATTTCTTCCACTGCCCCCTCAAGACAGCGTGTCTACCAATTCCACCACCTCGGCACGATATGCGTTGAACCTACTGGTTCTTGGCGTCGTCTCCGGTATCCTTGAAGGTCACTCCGGGCTTGGCCGGTTCGGCCGGTGCCGTGGTCTCCGCCGCAGGCGCATTCTGCTGCAGCATGATGGAGTCCCGAGTGGCGACCTTGTTCCCGGACAGGATATTATATCCGAGGGAAGTGACTAAGAAAACCGTTGCAAGTCCTGCGGTTACCTTAACTAGGAGACCGCCTGCGCCGGTGCTGCCGAACATCGTGCTGCTGCCGCCGCCGAAGATGACTCCCATTCCCTCGTGACCGGACTGAAGCATTACAGCGCCGATCAGAAAGATGCAAGCCAAAACATGGATGACTATGACTATGGTTTCCACAATTAATCCCTTTTCTTAAAACTTCTTTCCGCTTGCAAAATCAAGCCAGTACGATCTCGCTGAAGCTTTGTCCCTGCAAGCTCGCGCCTCCTACCAATACTCCATCGACGTTGTCAAGCGCAATAATCTCAGCGCAGTTGCCGGGTTTGACGCTCCCTCCATATAATATCCTCATTTCATTAGCTTTATCGCCAAAAATTGAAACAAGAATTTTCCGAGTGAAATTGTGCGCCTCGACAATTTCAGCCGGTCCGGCCACTTCACCCGTGCCGATAGCCCAGACCGGTTCATAGGCCACGGACAAGCGTTCAGGATCGATATCCCCGGGGACGTCTTTGAGCCCCACCCGCAATTGGCGCTCAAGCACTTCCTGGACGCGACCCGCTTTACGCTCTTCGATGAGTTCGCCGATGCACAGGATGACCTTGAGCCCTTCCTTGAGCCCATAGGCGGTCTTGGCCCCCACGTACTCGTCATCCTCCCCGAGCACATGCCTACGCTCGGAGTGGCCGGTCAGGCCGTACGAAGCGCCCGTGTCCTTGAGCATATTCGGGGCGATCTCGCCGGTGAAGGCGCCTTCTTCCTGTATATAATAGTCTTGGCCCCCGGCCGAGAAGCCGGTGACAGGGCCAAAAGCGTCACCCACGGCCTTGAGTGCGGTGAAAGGCGGGAAGACAAGCACCTCGCGATCCGCCGGAAGCTTTTCCGCAGCCAGGGCTACCAGTTCTTCCGCCGTGGACCTAGCTTCATCCCAGGTCTTGTACATCTTCCAGTTGGCTGCCATCAACTTTTTCATTTGCTCATGCACTCCTTTAAGGCTTTGAAGGCCGGTAGTTCCTTGCCTTCGAGGAATTCCAGGAAAGACCCGCCGCCTGTAGAGATAAAGCTAAATTTTTCATCCAATTTCATCATATGAACCACTGCGTCGGTGTCCCCGCCTCCTACGATGGTCAAGGCGTCTTCCAGCCCGGCGATTGTCTTGCAGACTGCCAACGATCCCTTGGCAAAGGCCGTGGTCTCGAACAGCCCCATGGGCCCGTTCCAGACAACCGTTTTGGCCTTCTCAAGGACTGAGACGAACTCGCTGATAGTCTCGGGCCCAATATCCAAGACCAAGGCATCGGACGGAATGGCATCCGCCCTGCATTCCCCTTCGGCCTGCTTGGCCTTGGGCGTCTTGGCGTAGCGAAAATCCACGGGCAGATGCAAGACCGACCCCATGGACTCTGCCTTGGCCATGATCTCGGCCGCCGCGTCCACCAGATCGGGCTCTACCAGGGACTGGCCCACATCATACCCCTTGGCCAGCAGGAAAGTGTTGGCCATGGCTCCGCCAATGATGATGTCGTCCACCTTGCCGAGCAGATTATTCAATATCCCCAGCTTGGTGGAGACCTTGGCACCACCGGAAACGCAGACGTAGGGCCGTTTGGGGGCCTTCAAGGCCTCGCCGAGATACTCGTACTCCCGCTTGAGCAGGAACCCGGCGCAGCAAACCTTGGCGGCACCGGGCACGTCCACCACCGAGGCGTTCTCGCGGTGTGCCACCCCAAAGGCATCATTAACGTATACATCGGCCAGGGAGGCCAGCAGCTCACCGAAATCGCCCCGCTCTTCAGGCGTCTTGCCGGTCTCCTTGGGATTGAAGCGGAGGTTGTCGAGCATGATCACCTGGCCCGGCGCGAGGTCGGCAGCCATCTTCACGGCCTGATCACCGATGCGTCCCGGCACCAGGGCCACGCCCTTGCCAAGCAGTTCGCCGGTACGGTTGGCCACGGGGCCCAGGGAAAGCTCGGGCACCACTTTGCCTTTGGGCTTGCCCAGATGTGCGCAGAGGATAACCGAAGCCCCCTTGTCCAGAGCGTACCGAATGGTAGGCAGGGCCGCCCGGATACGGTTGTCGTCGGTGATTACGCCGTCTTCGATAGGGACGTTGAAGTCCACTCTGAACAGCAGTTTTTTACCAGCGATATCAACCTGATCAATAAACAGCATACGTCAAATCCTCATGCTTCGTGTTGTGGGAAGTCGTACCGGAACAACAGTGCGTCTTCCTTGGTATCCGGGTAATATTTCTTCCTTACGCCAATCTTCTTGTATCCGAACTTTTGGTATAATGCCAAGGCCGGATCATTGGAGACCTTTACATCCAAAAAACTCTTGGTGGTGCCGTTCGCCTCGCACATCTCCAGACTCCTGGACAGCAGGGCCTCGCCCAGCCCCTGCCGGCGGTATTCCGGGTGTACGGCCAGGTTGAGGATTTCCATCTCGTCCGCAATAAGGGAAAAAGCCATGTAGCCCGCGAGAACGCCGTTAAGACGAATGCCGATGACCTTGAACGCCCCGCCTTCCAAACCGAGCAGGAACTGCTCCCTGGTCCAGTGGTAGTCAAAACACAACGCTTCGAGTTCAATCAGATCCCGGACATCAGATTCTCCCAACTCGACCACATGGTCCCTCATCGCGCCTCCGCAGCCATATGGGGCTGGATATGTTGAAACATTACGTGTATACAAAATTTGCACGATAAAAAAAAGAGCCTGTACCCATGCCCCTTGAGCAAGACATCCTCGAACGCGACACGGATCATCTGGTCGAAGTCATAGACCGGAACAATCGTCCGCTGGCCGTGCTCTCCAAGCGCAGCGTGCACCGGCAATTGCTGATGCACCGCTCGGTGCAGGTGCTCGTCTTCAACCCAGAAAAAAAAATATTCCTGCAAAAACGCAACTCCAACAAGCTGTTCTTTCCCGGCCGTTGGGATATCTCCGCCCGGACCCACCCTCGTGCAGGGGAATCCACCTTTGACGCAGCCGTGCGCGCCCTCAGGCAGGAGCTGAACCTTGAGATAGACCATCCCCAGTTTGTCCGCGAACTTCCCGCCGGGCCGGAGACCGGCTTCGAGTACGTCTCCCTGTTCGAGGTGACCAAGAACACCCTGCCCGTGGTGCCCAACGACGACACGGTCTCCGAGGGATTCTACTACTCGCGGGAAGAACTGACCTGCCTGATCAAGGAGTTCCGCGAGCTGCTCACGCCCAACCTCGTCATTCTCTGGGAATCCGGCCTCCTGTCTCCGGCCTAGTCCCTGCTCAGCAATCCGCCCAGTTCCTCATGTATCCGGCCGTTGGTGGCCAGGATGCAGCTCGACTTGAAGCTATATGGCACAGCCGGATCGTACTCGGTCACCCTGCCGCCCGCCTCGTTGACGAGCAGCAGTCCGGCCGCCGTGTCCCAAGGATTCAGAGCACGCTCGTAAAAACCGTCCAGCCGCCCACAGGCCACGAACGCCAGATCCACAGCCGCCGCGCCCGCCCGGCGAATGCCCTGCGCCAAAGGCAGTAACACCCTAAGGTTATTGAGAATATCCTCAAGATGCACGCCAATGTCGTAGGGGAAGCCCGTAGCCAGCACGCACTGCTCCAAGTCCGCTTCGTCGGTCACTGCGATGGGGTGTTTATTCAGGTAAGCCCCCTGCCCCAAAATGGCGGTGAACCGCTCGCTCGTGAACGGCATGTTGACCATGCCCAGGACCACCCGGTCGCGATGCCACAGGGCGATGGAATTGGCCACGAAAGGCAACCCGTGTGCGAAATTAGTGGTCCCGTCCACCGGGTCGATGATCCAGGTCAGCTCGCCAGGCTCCGTATCATTGGCAGTCTCCTCGGCCAGGAAGTCCGATCCCGGCAGGAGCGCGGCCAGCTCATTCTTGAGCATGGCCTCCACGGCCAGGTCGGTCTCGGTGACGAGGTCGATGCGGCCCTTGTGACGAATCTTCCGCCCGTGGGCCGCGCCGTCCCGAACGATGTCACCGGCCTTGTCCGCGATGGTGGCCAACCCCTCCATGATCCTTGCGGCGTTAATATCACCGAACATATGTGTTGCTCCTCAAAGAAAAAAGGGCGGTCGCGACCGCCCTTGAAAATATACCGTTGCGCGGGGCTCAGGACCTGCGTTGGATGAAGAACTCCACAGACCGGTTATAGGTCTTTTCCTCTTCCTTGCTGAAATAACAGGCGGGCAACTCGCCCCGCTGCCGATGGTAGTGCAGACATTCACAACAGATGCCGTGCTTGTCGCAATTATAGGTGCAGGTACAATATTGCTCATTGATTTTTGATCGCGGACATTGATCCTTCTTCTTCATGACGATCCCTCCGGTCACGGAAACATGCGGTTCAGTTGTGTCTCACAAGCCGGTATATATTAGCCAACAGCGGGCAGAGAGTCAATAATTCAGGCCCATTGTTTCATAATCGCCGCTCATCGCACCCTTGATCAGCCGAGGAGCCGACAGCGGTTGTTTGATGTGATTATAATGCGCTAATCATTGTATTTCATGGCAGATGGGTATAGAGATATACGATGATCACTTGAGGCTTACAGCTTCTCCTCCTCTGACACGACCCGGAACCGCCTTCAATGTGGAAAAAAGCATTCAGCCAGGCTCCTGGCTACAAGAGAAAAGGGAAAAAAAAATCCCGCATCAGGCTCGAAAACCTTGAGGAACTCAAGGAGTTCATCGACTACGAGCACATTAAGCATTGCCTGCTGAGGCCCTATTTCGAAGAACAGGACTACCCCCTGGTGGAGGCGCGGGAGCTGCTCCCCTCCTTCGAGGTCGACCTCTACGAACACAAGAATCTGCCCGGCTTTTCCATGGTCGTCTTCGAGCGGCAGCTCAACTCCTTTCAAGAGATATTCCAGTTCGACGCCCTGCATTCGCCTTCGGATTGGGAGGAGATGCAGGTGCAGGACTCCTGCACGGTGGAGGACAATGTCCGGGGAACCAACATCCGCACTTTTCTAAGCCGTCTGCCAAAACGATATCACACTGAATTTATAAATAACTTTAGTTCCTGCGACATCTGCACAATCCAGGATTACGACCGGATGCTGCCCTTCCTGCTCCAACTGGAGCGGGCGCACGTCCTGGCTCTGAACTCGGCCGGAGAATTTACCCTGCAGGGCATGTACGCCTCCCTGCCCTCCAATCTGGACAGCGAACTCAAGCAATTCGGACTCAAGATCGGCAAGTTCAAGCCGGGCAACAACCTGCTCTACGAGTGCAACCGGTTGTTCGTGTATCAATTCATGATGGAGCTGCACGGCTTCCCCATCGTCTCGGAGCGGCGCACCTCCTCGGCCATGTTCGCCATCCGACTCCTGCGTCAGCACGAACGGTTCATAGTCCGCGTGCTCGGCCAGAGCGATCGGACCATCACCACTTTGATGTCCCCGCCCAAAGGCACGTCCAGGCGGTCCATCAAGTATCCCAAGGTGGAAAAGATCGCCTTGATCCAGGTCAACGAGAACCAAAAAGAGCTCTGCGAGGTCCTTGATGACCAGGGGTTCTTCATCGACCGCAAAAAGCGCGTGGTCATCCTCCGGGTCTCCTACCAGCAGCACGACTACAACCCCAGAAACGTGCGAGAGGACCGCGCCTTGTCCGTGCTCCGGCAGGAGATCATCCATCCCATCACCGGGCGGATCATCGAGGGCATGAACATCATCCAGAACGTGCGCAACATGCTCCTGCGCCTGAACGACATAGTGCGCGGCGAATACCGCATCCCGGTAAACTACAAGCGCCAGGAGCTGATCGAAAACACCGAGACCCACGAGAACCGGCTCAAGGTGCTCCACGTCTGGCTTTCCAAACACATGCACCGCATCGTGGACTACTCGGACGATTACTACGCCCAACTGGTCCGTGTCCTGGACGCCTACCTGCTGGCCCCGGACAACTACAAAATTTTCAACGAGCTGCATGACCTGCACCAGGAGGTCTGGTCCCGGTACGGCCAGATCCAGCAGGCCAGAAAGATTCGAGTGCTTGAAGATTTGCGCCGTCGCAAGTACAAGGGCGAAACCATTTCGTACAAACGCATGTTGGAGTTGATGACCGAGATTCTGAATGATCTCAAATTCGAGATCGTCAACTATTTCGACAAGCTTGTGGTCAAGATCCTGATCATCGGCAACGATGTGGTGTCCGACGCCTATCTGCTGCGCAAATACGTGCAGCAGGATGACAAAGACCTCTCGCCCTATGGGCGGGACATCAAAAAACGGTACCAGCAGCTGGTCATGCTGCTCGACGAGTTCCGGTCCATCCGGAAATCCCGCGTGTCGAGCCGGACCGGCTCGGGACAATAGCAACACCGCAAGGAGCATACATTGGAAAACCTGGAAACCACCCCGCTCACCCAGTGGCACCGGGCAAACGGCGCAAAGATGGCCCCGTTCGCCGGTTTCGATATGCCGGTGCAGTACAAGGGCATCATCGTCGAACACAAACACACCCGTGAGAAGGCAGGCATCTTCGACATCTGCCATATGGGCGAATTCAAGCTCTCGGGCCAAGGCGCCAAGGATGGGTTGAACAAGATTGTCAGCCACGACCTGAACACCCTGGCTCCCGGGAAATGCCGCTACGGCTTCCTGCTCAACGCCTCGGGCGGGATCAACGACGACCTGATCGTCTACTGCCTGGCCGAGGACGAATACATGCTCGTGGTCAACGGCGCGTGCCGCCAAAAAAACTTCGACCACATCGCGGCCAACCTGCCCGGCAGCCTGTCCTTCACGGATATCAGCGACGAGACCGGCAAGATCGATGTGCAGGGCCCGGAGAGCCTGGATGTGCTTAATGATCTCTTTGACACAAAATGGAATCATCTGAAATACTTCAATTTCGAACAAACAGACGCGCTCGGTTTCCCCATGATCGTCAGCCGAACCGGGTACACGGGCGAGCTTGGCTATGAACTCTACCTGCCCGCAGACAAGGCCCTGGAGATATGGGAAAAGCTGGCTGCGGACGAGCGCGTGGAGCCGGTCGGCCTGGGCGCACGCGATACCCTGCGCCTCGAGATCGGCTATCCGCTCTACGGCCAGGACCTGGACGAGGAGCGTACCCCGGTTGAGGCCGGGTCCGGATTTTTCCTCAAGAAGGAGTCCGAATACATCGGCAAGTCCGGCCTGGGCCGGGTGGACGAATCCCTGATCCCCCTGACCATCGAAGGCCGCCGCACGCCCCGCCACAATGACGAAGTCTGCCTACCCGGCGGCGAGAAGACAGGCGTGATCACCAGCGGTTCCTTTGCCCCGAGCCTGGGCCACTGCGTGGCCCTGGCCTACGTACGGGCAGAGGATGCGGACAAGGATACCTTCATCATCAAGACCGCCCGCGCCGAACTGCAAGCGGAAAAGACGGCACTCCCCTTCTACAAGGAAGGCACGGCCCGTATGAAGACCGAATAACCGACCTTCCACAAACGACAAAGAAAGCCCCCGACTCATCGAGCCGGGGGCTTTCTTTGTCGCTCCCCCTCCGCAAGACGGCACCAAACGTTTAAAGCAAGGGGTATGGAGAGGGAACGCCTCCCTACTTTGGCCCAAGTGCGAGCATGCGGGCCTCAAGACGGGCGGTTTCGCGTTCAAGGACCTCTTTGGTCAGTTTTTCGGTGGTCACGGCCATGGGCTCGCCCACATAGACCGGACAGCGGGTAAACGGGAAGGGCAGGACGAAATGGTCCCAGGACTTGTCGAAGACCTTTTTACTTACGGGATAGGCCCGCAAGGGGACGATCTTGGCCCCGGCCCGCTGGGCCAGAAAGATGATGCCGTCCTTGGGCTTGTGACGCGGGCCCTTGGGGCCGTCGACGGTGAAGACCGCCATCCGATTTTGCTTTTCCATGATCCGCTTGGCCTGGAGCAGGGCCCTGACTCCGCCCCGGGTGCTCGAACCGCGCACAGTGACGTGACCGATCTGCTCCAAGACCCGGGCTATGACCTCCCCGTCCTTGGACTGGCTGACAAAAGTCACCACTTGCGAGGTCAAGGTATGGCCGAAGGCGGTTGCCGGAAATATCTCGCCATGCCACAAGGCGAGTATCGTGGGCTCATTTCTTTCGTTCCGCGCAACAAAATCAGTGTTGCCTGCGGC
>Ga0075011_10000104_pt1 | contig 42294 bp, 37 predicted proteins | sample TARM_MetaG_T_14_FD_72354 | JGI IMG/M metagenome (GOLD analysis project Ga0075011, IMG submission 72354) | Freshwater microbial communities from Pennsylvania, USA, analyzing microbe dynamics in response to fracking - TARM_MetaG_T_14 | ecosystem: Environmental > Aquatic > Freshwater > River...
CCATCGCTCTGTGCACTAGTATTCAAACAGTTTTCAAACCATATTCAAACCGCCTCATTTTCAGGCGGTTTTTTATAGGCGTAAAAAAGCCCGTAACTCTTTGAATTACGGGCTTTAGGTGTATGGTCGGACTGAGAGGATTTGAACCTCCGACCCCCGACACCCCATGACGGTGCGCTACCAAGCTGCGCTACAGTCCGATTGGCGTAATCTAATCATTTATCCCTTTAGCGTCAAGAGATAATCTTGCTAACGACCTGATTTAATTATCTTTGGCGTAAAATCTCTGCAATTCAGTTAAGCCTTGCATCAGTACTGGTAACGCTGGGCTAGAGTCTTTCTGACGTTGATAGTTTTCATCAAACAGCTTGAAGTTGCCAAATTTATCAATGAGAGTCGTTTGGGTATCGGTAATCAAAGCTAATTCACGGGCATCACCGGCTAAAATCCACTTCCTTTTGTTTTCATCAAACAAGTTTCTACCACTGCTAAATTCAATAGGGTTGGATGAAGCACCTAACAGATCCTGTAAAAGCGTGACTGAGAAATCTAAGTGACTTGAACGGTGTGAGTATTCCCCTGCCATTTTTCCAGGCCAATGGATGATCATCGGCACTTGTAACTGGTATCGGCTGTAATTGCTGTTAGCACCCCAGCTGTTGGTTTTTGTCTCGTTAAACTCCGCGCCATGATTTGAGGTGATCACAATCAGCGTATTGTCTTGCAATTGTAATTCGTCAATCTTAGTGAGCAGCAGGCCTATTTCTTGGTCGGCTGCATTGACCGAGTTATTGTAACCAGCACGCAGGCGATCGCTGGCACTACCTTTACTTGACCGAGGGTCAAAGTCATTAAAGTTGTCAACGGTCGTCAACTCCAAATAGCTGAACCAGGGTTGTTCGGTTTGCTCGGATACCCATTTATGCCAGCGTTGTATAGTTTGGTTATCTGTGCTCGATTCTTGATCAAAAGGAGCTTTAGAGACCGTTAAAGTGCGGAAAATCGTCTCTTCGTATAAGGTGTCGTCAAAATTATCGCCACTAAAGAGGCCAAACTGATAATTCTGTTTTTTCAATACATCTATCAGTATCGGAGGGGTACCTTGTGAACGAATGGCGTTGGCATAACTGCTTGGCAATCCATAAAATAAGCCAAAGATCCCAAACATGTCATTACTCGAGCTGTAATGATTATTAAACTTCAAATTTTCTGTCGCAAATTGGTAAGTGTTGGGCATGATTTCAGCTGTCAGCACATCACTTCTTAAATTATTGACACTCACTAGCAAAATATTGAGATTATTTGCTCTGCGGCCAAATTGAAGAGGCTCAAGAGGATAACGAACAATGTTAAGGTTCTCTTCATTATCCTTCAAACGCTTTAAGTACACATCACGATCAAATAGACCGTGTTTTTCCATGAACGATTTTGCCGTCATTGGATACGAGAGCGGGAAGTTTGATTTTTGGCTGGTCACTGATGTTTCTAAATACGCATCAGACCAAACGTAAATAAGGTGGCTGGTAATAAAACTAATGAAAAATACCGCCGCGATGGGCCGGCCAACGTGTTTATGCGATAGTTTTCGCTGCTTACGCCAAACCCACTCCGAAAGCCCAAGTTGTAAGAGGAAAATGAGCGGCATGACCACAAACAGATGCTGTAAGTCGGCGGTGATAGCGCTGGTCTCATCGCTAAAAAGCAGTTCCCATACAATCGGTGTTAAGTGCAGGTTGATTGCTTGATAAGCTTGGGTATCGATTAATAAGAGTGTGAGTCCTAACGTTGCAAAACAGACCGCCACGAAGCGAAATAGTTTGCGCGACGGAATGATGAATGTCAGAGGGAATAAAACCAGCAGATAGAGTGCAAAGACCAAAAATCCAAAATGGCCGACCCAAGACACAGCTAAATAAAACTGCCCCAACAAGGTTTCAGGCCATGGTGATTGTACGATATATCGAGTACCAATAAGCATTGCTGCAATGATATTGAAGAAAGCAAACCAATGCCCCCAACCAACCAACCGTGATACGCGTTCACCGTATGTATTTTCGCTATCTGCCATGTGATTTTCTATCTATGCATTCTATTAGTGAGTAGTAGTTTCTAAAGACGACATCAATGCCTGAGCAAATTTTTCCGCAATCGCCTTACGCTGTGAAGCGGCAACGTTTTGGTTTAAGACATTCGTTGCAATGTTTCCCGCAATCATGAGAGTAAGCTCAGGGGAAGCACTATGTTTAGCGAGGATGGCAGCAACTTCTGTCAGGATATTTTCAATTCTTTCGTCGCTGTATTTAGATGTAATAGGCATAAAGACTCTAATGATGATAGTAAAAGCGGCTTATGATAACCTACAATGCCTTACAACTGAAACCAGAACGATGATAATTTCACTATGAGTCTTCACCTTTCCAACGTGATTTTGCACCAATTAAGCAAAAACGAGCAAGATGAGTTGGTGGTTAAATACCGCTCTCAATCTTTAGATAATGATACGTCTGCCGAAAATTTAGTGGCTGAGTTGCATCGCGTGTTTAATTCGAAAGCGAGCAAAGGTTTTGGTTCGTTTAAGTCGGACAGTGATTTTCAAACTTGGTTGCAAGAACTTCGTCAAGGTGAGCGTGATTTTTACGATTTTTCACAAATCAGTGCTCAACGGCTGAAAGATGAATTATCAAAGTATCCGTTTGCTGATGAAGGGATCTTAGTGATGGCCGAATATCAGTCATTGGCTACCGATTACCTATTTATTGGGCTTTTACCTCTCAACCAAAGTTTGAAAGTAACAGAGGGGCTCGACATTAGCGCGACAGATTATCTTGATATCAACAAAATGGATATCGCAGCGCGTCTTGACCTCTCAAGTTTTGAAACGGACAAAAACTCAAACCGCTACCTTGCCTATATCAAAGGTCGCGTTGGTCGAAAAGTGTCGGATTTCTTTCTTGATTTTCTGCAAGCCGATGTCGGGTTAGATACCAAAGTGCAAAATCAAGTACTGATGCAAGCGGTACAGGATTTTTGCACGGATTCTAAGCTAGAAAAAGATGACGCGATCGGTTACAAGAAGCAGGTTTACGATTACTGCAATGAGCAAATTAAAGCCGGTGAAGAGGTTCATATTCGTGAGTTGTCTGGTGAATTACCTGCTAGCCAAGACGGCACGGGTTTTTTCGAATATACGCAGGCACATGGCTATGAACTGGAAGAGAGCTTTCCTGGTGATCGTTCTACCGTGCGTAAACTGACCAAGTTTGTCGGTGCAGGGGGCGGTTTGAGTGTGAGCTTTGATAGTTTGTTATTGGGAGAGCGTATTTTTTATGATCCTGAAAGCGACACGTTAACCATCAAAGGCACGCCACCGAATTTAAGAGAACAGTTAACGCGTCAGCGTTAATCGTTTACCACTAAGAGAGCTTGATATGGCTCTCTTTTTTGTCTTTTCTCCCGATGTACAACTCAGCACGGTCCAAACTTTAGGTTTATGCTTGTATTAATTACAAATACAAATTGGTAATCACAGTGTTTGGGCAAAAGAAATCAAAACGATTCAGCGTGAGATCGTATGGAGTGATTCTGTTTGGTTGGTTAATCTCCGTTGGTCTTGTGTTTTGGCAAAGCCATTTAAGCTACCAAGCCATGCATGCGGTGAAAGAGTTACATTACAGTGTTGAAGAACTTAAAAGTTCACTCTATTTTAAAGAGCCTTATCGTTCGACGCGAGCGAATGATATCGCGCTGAATGTGCAGCTACTCTATTCACTTAGGCTACAGCTGGAAGTTGAGCACCGAGATTTTTCATGGCGACCAGATATTCAGCAATTGCTCCATGTGACTGATCGCTATATCACACTGACCAAATCGTATTTGTCGATTGAGCTTAATATTCAACCCTTGGTTGAACGCCTACAAGTGCTGCGCGATAATCCCACTAATTCAGAACAACTCAAGCAAATGTATGTGGTGTTAGGCGCTTATGTATTTGAAGCGATGTTCAGTGACACTGAGCAAAATCCGGGCATCTATCGAGCATTAGATAAACTCTATGTGGATGGGCAATCTTTACCAGCCATTCAGAAAAAAGAGTTAGAGCAGACATTAGCACAAGCGTCTGATTTACTGAATCAATACGCCCAAGGTGCACGTTTGGTCGACAATTTAATCAATCACTCTATTTACAATCAGCTTATCCATGTTGAAAATCAATACCATCGTCTTTTAAACATCTATGCTTATCTTGTCACGGGGTTAAGTGGTGGTGTTATGCTATTGCTGGGTTGGTTGATGTTTCGGTCATCAGTTTTAACTCGTTCTCATGTTAATAAAGTTCCCAGTGCTGCGAAAGAGGATGCGTCATCTGAGATAAATCCCAGTCGTGTTTTGTCTACAGAAGAACCACAGGTGGAAACATCGGATCTTTCTGATGATTTGGCCATCGATATTGAATCCATGCTCATAACTCTCAATGGCGATGTTGAGTCTGTCACTCTACTGTTGAGCGTATTTATACAAGATCATCAGCATGATGCCACTGAATTGAAAAGATTGGTGCATTCTGATTTGGAGGCTGCTCAACGTCGAGCACATAGCCTGAAAGGCGTCGCGGGCAATCTTGGTTGCCGTTCTCTCAAGCAGATAGCGTCAGAAATAGAGCTGCGACTTAGTCAGAAGCAACGACCTACGGAGAGTCAACTGGGGTTATTAACGACGCAATTAGCGGCCGCTATAGCCAGTGCGCAACACTACCTTGATCAAAGAAAACGATAAGCCAGTTCTATCGTGTCAGCTTTAAATGGTGATTCTGCTTGTAGTAAAAAAAGAGCTCAGTTGAGCTCTTTTTTAATGGTTTTTTAGTTCAATGACTTTTGCAATACTCTGCTAGGCTGACTGTTGGTTGAGAACCGGTGCTTGTTCAGCACTATCTGCTGGATCTGCTGGTGCAGTAGGTTCACATTTATCAACAAACCAACCCATGTAAGAGGTAAAAATGGTCACCAAAATACAGACAAAGCTTAGCCACATAAAGGGGGCATATGAGAGCGTTGCAACGCCTAGAATGCTCGCCATGTAGATGCCATTATCGCTCCATGGCACCATACCGGAGGTGAGTGTGCCACCAAATTCAGCGTTACGTGATAGGTTCTTACGCTGATAGCCTAAACGATCATAGTTCTTGGCACAGATTTTAGGGGTCAGGATGAGTGAAACATACATAGCTGAGCCAAAAACGTTGCCCATAAATGCAGTACCAATGGTACTGGTTGCCAGTGAACCTGCGCTTGTCACGCGGCGCTCAAACAGTTTTGCGATGGTTTCAAGCACACCCACTTTATCTAGCAATCCACCAAACCCGAGACCAAAGACAATCACGGCAACAGAACCAAGCATAGAGGACATGCCGCCTCGGTTTAAGATTGAGTCAATGAAGCCAACGCCAGATTCAATATTGTAAGGTGCCCATGCGGTATTGAAAGCTTGCAAGAAGTCTACGTCTTGGATCATCACAGCCCAAATGATGCCCAGCAAAGAACCAAAGCTAATTACAGGAAACGAAGGCATTCTCATCGCAAGCAAGCCAAGTACAATCAGCACTGGCACAAAAGAGTATGGGGTAATGTAAAACTGCTGTTCCATCGCCTCAATCACGCTTTGTACTTGAGACATGTCTACGTTACCCGCATAGTGGAAACCAAATAAGGTAAACATGATACCCGTGATCACGTAGCTGATAAGCGCTATCGGCAGCATACCTTTAATGTGCTCCATCACTTCAACGTTAGACATCGAAGACGCCAGAATAACGGAATCAGATAATGGCGACATTTTGTCACCAAAGTAACAACCTGAAAGTACTGCGCCAGCGGTGATTGGTGCTGGAACGCCAAGACCCTGACCAATCCCCATCATGGCAATCCCCGCGGTACCAGCTGCACCCCATGAGGTTCCAGTTGCTAAAGCGGTGAGAGAACAGATGATCATCGTTGCAAGAAGGAAAATAGAAGGATGGATTGCTTGAAGGCCGTAGTAAATGATGGTCGGCACGATCCCGCCGGAGATCCAAGTACCAACTAATGCGCCAACAGCTAAAAGTATCAACACGGCACCTAAACCATTAGAAATACCATTCAGTGCTGCTTTTTCTAATTCTTTATATTGGTGACCTAAACGAACACCGAGCACAATAATGATGAACCAGCCAATGTATAAGGCCAGTTGGATAGGGAGATCGAGTTGAGCTGTAAACGAAAACGCGAGTAACAAAAACAAGCCTAGAGCAATAATTACTTGAATTAAGCTAGGTAGGCGTTGAGGGGCTTGCGTCATAAAAGAGCCTCTTGTCAGATTTATGATCTAAGGACAGAACGGTGCCCTTATTGAGTTCGATCGCACTTTACAATAGTTAGCATAATATATCGACATCAAACACCTCGGATGTGATTTATGTCGTTCAAGTGGTTAATCTTCGATGTTAAATGTTGATAATGGTTAAATTTAATGGTTATAAATGTTTTGTAGTGTGGGCTTTTTGTGTAACAAGAACGTGATTATTTAGCGTTTCGTTGATTATTGAATGCTGAATCATAGTGCGGTTGAGTGATTTTTAGGCTTAAATGTGTTTTTTACAAAACTGGCTACGCAGAAAGAAAAAGTTACCACTTTTACTAAGAAAGTCTTGAGATTTTATGCTGAACCACTTATAGATGGAGCAATAAATTTTCATTTTAGATACATGGAGAGTGAGCGCGATGAGAGTAGGTTTAGTGGGTTGGCGTGGTATGGTCGGTTCTGTACTGATGCAGCGTATGGTTGAAGAAAATGACTTTGACTTGATCGAACCGGTTTTCTTTAGCACATCTCAAATTGGTATTCCTGCCCCAACGGTGCCTTCTAAGAAAGGCAATCATCATACAGGGTTACTGCAAGATGCTTACGATATTGATAGCCTCAAACAATTAGATGCCATTATCACTTGTCAAGGTGGTAGCTACACTGAAAAAGTGTATCCAGCACTTCGTCAAGTGGGCTGGAAAGGTTACTGGATTGATGCCGCATCTACTTTACGGATGGATAAACAATCAATCATCACTTTAGATCCGGTCAACTTGACACAAATTCAGCACGGCATCCATTCAGGAACCAATACCTTTGTGGGCGGTAACTGCACAGTCAGTTTAATGCTTATGGCATTAGGCGGCCTTTATGAGAAAGGTTTGGTCGAGTGGATGAGCGCAATGACCTACCAAGCAGCTTCGGGTGCTGGCGCTCAAAATATGCGCGAGTTGATCTCGCAAATGGGAGTAATTAACGATGCGGTGAGCTCTGAATTGGCTAATCCATCGAGCTCAATTCTTGACATCGACAGAAAAGTGGCTGAAACCATGCGATCACCTTCTTTTCCTACCGAGCAGTTTGGTGCACCACTAGCGGGTTCATTAATCCCTTGGATTGACGTCAAACGCGACAATGGTCAAAGCAAAGAAGAGTGGAAAGCGGGCGTTGAAGCTAATAAAATTCTGGGACTTCAATCGTCACCGATTCCGATTGATGGAACCTGTGTTCGTATTGGCGCAATGCGTTGCCACTCACAAGCATTAACCATCAAGCTGAAGAAAAATGTTCCGCTTGATGAAATCGAAGAGATGATCGCTACGCACAATGATTGGGTGAAAGTTATTCCAAACGAGCGCGATATTACCGCACGTGAATTGAGCCCTGCCAAAGTCACTGGCACCTTGTCAGTTCCCGTAGGACGTTTGCGTAAAATGTCTATGGGTGATGATTTCTTAAATGCGTTTACGGTGGGTGACCAATTATTGTGGGGAGCTGCTGAGCCGCTTCGCCGTACTTTGCGGATCATTCTGGCTGAAAAACAGTAAAGATGGATCTCGGTTTAAAACTACCTGAGTAAAAATACAAAAGGGGCGCTTTATGCAAAGCGCCCCTTTTTTTATGCTTTTTATCTGTAGTAACAGTGATGATGTTAACGCGGTTATGCAAGGCCAGGAAATAAATTTCTGAGCCCATTGGCAATAAACTCAATACCGAGTGCGCCTAGTATTAAACCCATGATCCGCGTAATCACGTTGATACCCGTTTGACCTAAGAAGCGGACAATATAGGGGGCTGAGCGAAACAGCAGCCAAGAGCTTAAACTAAATAACACCACAGTGATTATAATGCCCACGGTATCGAACATGCTTGGGTAGCGAGAGCCATACACTATGGTTGAACTGATGGCACCCGGTCCTGCCATTAAAGGCATGGCGAGTGGCACAACCCCAATTTGTTCACGGCTAATGTATTCAGATTTCTCTTGTTTGTTTTGTTTATCTTCACCCAATTTACCGCTCATCATCGAAAACGCGATGCTCAGCAGCAATAGGCCACCAGCTACTCGAAACGAATCTAAAGAGATACTAAACATATCCAGTAACATCTGCCCAGCAAGCAGTGCGGTAATCAAAATTATTGCCACAGCAATATTCGCTGTAGCCGCCGTTTTGTGTTTCTCTTCTTGCGTCATATGCCCAGTGAGAGAGACAAATATTGGCATAATCCCCACGGGGTTCACAGCGGCTACAAGGCCTAAGAAAAACTGCAGGAAAATGGCTAACTCAAAGGTTTGCATGGCATTTATCTCTAATGGATCATTTCGATGAAATATTACGTGGCTAATGTAAGCGAAAGCAAAGGATAGCACGAATGAAAAAAACTAAAGCGATTGGGGTTTTATTGCTGAGAAAAACTAATTCAATGAAGAAAACGTTTTACAATTGTTTTTCTAATGTATGTGAGTGGTGTTGTTTTTTGCTCAACTGTTAACATCTGCACATTTTTAATAAAATTAGTGCTCCTAGCTGGTGGTAAAAGTGAGAGTCGATATACTCTCAGTAGCACGTAAAATGAGGTGTGTTCATTCATCTATCGCTCAAAAATGAAACTTTTTTACAGATTGTTGTAGTTTTTATAGTTTTCGTTGTTTAAGTAAATGTTTTTTATTCATTTAATTATCTATATGTTTTTTGTTTGTTTTCAGTGTCTTGTGGGCGATTTTGTAGGGTGGTTACCCCTAATTGGGTAATTAGTTTTTGAGAACTGATCTGAGTCAATTTTTTTCACACTCTGAAATATTATACTCAGTCCTGAAAGCAATTTACTAAGTCTGTCATTGTTTAAGCTGTTGAGAAAAAACAAAAACACAAAGCTGCAAACTTAATAAAGAGTTTTTAACATTTTTCTATTTTTAGGAGATCCATTATGCCTGTAACTAATTTAGCTGAACTTGATGCTCTAGTAGCGCGCGTTAAAGCGGCTCAAGCAGAATTCTCTACTTACTCTCAAGAGCAAGTAGATAAAATTTTCCGCGCAGCATCATTAGCAGCTAACCAAGCTCGTATCCCTCTAGCGCAACAAGCGGTAGCGGAATCAGGCATGGGTATTGTTGAGGATAAAGTAATCAAGAACCACTTTGCGTCTGAGTTCATCTACAACAAATACAAAGACGAAAAAACGTGTGGCATTCTTGAAGAAGATAAAAACCTAGGCACGATGACTATCGCTGAGCCTGTAGGCATCATCTGCGGTATCGTTCCAACCACTAACCCTACTTCTACTGCAATCTTCAAATCTCTCATCTCTTTGAAGACTCGTAACGGTATCATCTTCTCGCCACACCCACGTGCGAAAAATTCAACTAACGATGCAGCTAAACTCGTGTTAGATGCAGCAGTTGCAGCTGGCGCGCCAAAAGATATCATCGGCTGGATTGATCAACCTTCAGTTGAGCTATCTAACGCGCTAATGAAGCACGAAGGTATTGCACTTATCCTTGCAACAGGTGGTCCTGGCATGGTGAAAGCAGCTTACTCGTCAGGTAAACCAGCAATCGGTGTAGGTGCAGGTAACGTTCCAGTTGTAATCGACGAAACGGCAGACATCAAACGTGCAGTTGCTTCTGTTCTTATGTCTAAAACATTCGATAACGGTGTGGTATGTGCTTCTGAGCAAGCGGTTATCGTTATGGACGAAGTGTATGACGAAGTAAAAGAACGTTTCGCGAGCCATAAAGCGCATGTTTTAAGTAAAGCAGACGCAGACAAAGTACGTAAGGTACTGCTTATCGATGGCGCACTAAACGCGAAAATCGTAGGCCAACCAGCAACAGCCATCGCTGAAATGGCGGGCGTTAAAGTTCCAGCAGATACTAAAATCCTTGTCGGTGAAGGTATTGGCGAAGTTTCTTATGACGATGAATTCGCACATGAAAAACTTTCTCCAACACTTGGCATGTTCCGCGCGACTTCTTTCGAGAACGCGGTAGAACAAGCCGTAAGAATGGTAGAAATCGGCGGTATCGGCCACACTTCTGGTCTATACACTAACCAAGACGTTAATGCAGACCGTATCCGTTACTTTGGTGACAAAATGAAGACGGCGCGTATTCTTGTAAACATCCCAACCACTCATGGTGGTATCGGTGACCTTTACAACTTTAACGTTGCACCATCTCTAACGCTAGGTTGTGGTTCTTGGGGTGGTAACTCGATTTCTGAGAACGTAGGTCCTAAGCACCTAATCAACAAGAAAACTGTTGCGAAGCGAGCTGAAAACATGTTGTGGCATAAACTACCTAAGTCAATTTACTTCCGTCGTGGTAGCCTTCCAATCGCTATGAGCGATCTTGAAGGCAAAAAACGCGCATTCCTAGTTACTGACCGTTTCCTATTCAACAACGGTTATGCAGACGACGTAGTGACTCTGCTGAAGTCAAACGGTATGGAAGTTCAAACATTCTTTGATGTAGAAGCTGATCCAACTCTATCTGTCGTAGAGAAAGGCGCTGAAGCAATGAAGAGTTTCCAACCAGACGTGATTCTAGCACTTGGTGGTGGTTCACCAATGGATGCGGCGAAGATCATGTGGGTTATGTATGAGCACCCAGAAACTCACTTTGAAGAGCTTGCAATGCGCTTTATGGATATCCGTAAACGTATCTACAAGTTCCCTAAAATGGGTCAAAAAGCAGAATTGGTTTGTATCACGACTACTTCAGGTACCGGTTCAGAAGTCACACCATTTGCCGTTGTAACAGACGACAAAACAGGTGCTAAATACCCACTAGCGGATTATGAGCTAACACCTAACATGGCTATCGTTGATGCGAACCTTGTGATGAATATGCCTAAGTCTCTAACGGCATTTGGTGGTTACGATGCTGTGACTCACGCTCTTGAAGCCTATGTATCTGTTCTTGCGAACGAATACTCTGATGGTCAAGCTCTACAAGCACTTAAGATGCTGAAAGAGTACCTACCATCAAGCTACAAAAATGGCGCAGCAGACCCAATTGCTCGTGAAAAAGTGCACAATGCAGCGACTATCGCAGGTATTGCTTTTGCTAACGCGTTCTTAGGTGTATGTCACTCTATGGCGCACAAGATCGGTGCAGAGTTCCACATCCCGCACGGCCTTGCTAACGCATTGCTTATCTCTAACGTTGTGCGCTATAACGCGAATGATAACCCAACCAAACAAACTGCGTTCTCTCAATACGACCGTCCACAAGCACGCCGTCGTTACGCTGAAGTGGCTGACCACTTAGGCTTGAGCCAAGCGGGCGACCGTACTGCTCAGAAGATTGAACGTCTACTGACTTGGTTGGAAGAGCTGAAGAAAGATCTCGACATCCCGCTATCTATCCAAGCGGCTGGCGTGAATGAAGCGGATTTCCTCGCAAAAGTTGACGTGCTATCAGTTGAAGCGTTTGATGACCAATGTACTGGTGCAAACCCACGCTACCCACTGATTTCTGAGCTAAAAGAAGTACTTCTTTCGGCTTACTATGGTACAGCGTTTGTTGAAGGTGAAACTTTCGAAGGCACTACCGTTATCAAGAAGAAAGATGACCAAAAACCAGCAAAGAAAAAGTAAGCTGAGTTATTGAGGGATTTTCGCTAGCACGAAACGATCTCTATCGGGAAAAGATAAAGCCTCACCATCTGGTGAGGCTTTTTTTGCTTTTTTGCTCGAGTAACTTCATCATCAAAGCGTGGATGGGATTTATCCCCACATGACTAAAATAGCGGCAATTGCGATTAGAACAAGCCCCAGCCCATCTTTAATTTTCACCGATTGTTTTAGCCAAAAAATAGAAATTAACATCGTAAAAAAGATCTCAATTTGGCCTAAAGTTTTTACATAAGGTACGGTTTGAAGAGACATTGCACTGAACCAACCAATAGAACCAAGACAGCTACTTGTGCTGGTTAATAGCGTTAGCTTAGGTCTTACCCATAATTGTTTTAATGAGTTGTTGTCGGTCACCATTAGGTAAATTAGCAGTAATAAAGTCTGCAGTGAAATGACCAACAATAATACCCAAGCAGCACTGTGTGGAAAGGGTAAGCCAAGTGCTAAGCTGGCTTCACGTACCCACAATGAAGTGAGTGCAAAGGCACTACCACAACTTAATCCCAGTAAAACAGTTGGCATTGAAAGCTGCTTAATATTGCCGTGCGTGCTCATCAAAAATACACCAATGCCACCAACGATGACGCCAATCCAGCCCAAGCCTGTCAAATGAGTCCCAAAAAAAATCATCCCTAAAATAGCGGCAACTAAGGCTTCGCTTTTGGCTAGCCCAGCACCTACGGCATAGTTATTTAATTTAAAAAGCTTAACCATGAGCGCTGTCGCGACGATTTGCATCAATGACGCGCCGATAATGAAAGCGATAAAGGTCAATGGCAATGTAGGTAATTTCGCGGGTATGAAATGATACAAAGTGATGAGATACAGAGCCGCGATAGGGCCAGCCCAAAGAAAGCGGGCAAGGGTAACACCAGTAGTACTGACCTCAGTTGCTAAGCGACTTTGGAATGCATTGCGCCAAGATTGCATGAATGCGGCCAGAAGGGTGAATAAGATCCAAGTCATGAAAGTCCATTTTGAGTGACAAGAAAGAGGCAATGCTATGAGATGCAGAGATATTGGGCAAGCGGAATATAAAAAGGGCTGCGAATGCAGCCCTTTAATGGTATTTAAACTCGGTTCAGAGATTAATACTGTGGTTTAGTCATTGCTGCACCAGCTTGACTTTGCGCTGACTGGCTGCCTGCTGCACGAGTTGCAATTCGTTCAGCATGGAAAGGTGCTGATACGATTTCAATCTCTTTGAGCAACAAAGAGCCTGAGGCTTTGGTCATCGGAGAGAATGCATGCGCTTTGATTGTTTTAGGTAATACGGCTTCAGGTGCCTTAGTTACTGCTTCAACCTTCAATGTTGGTACTTTCTCTGCCGTGGCTTTTTCTTCGACAACGAGCTCAATAGCGGTAGTCTTTTCAATAACAACTTCTGCGATCACTGGCTCTGAAATAACGGCTTCTACAGTGACCGATTCTGTGGCTGAGACCGATTCTGTTACCACTGTCGATGGTACTTGAGGTTCAATAGCGTCCAGCAAAGAGACCGTAACAGGTTCTTCAACGACGTTCTGGTTCTCTTCGTGGCGAATAATGACCTTACCCATTGCCATTTCAGGGAAAGCAAAACCACCTAACGTTATCTCGGTATTGTTATCTACGACATCTGCCACTTGTTGAACAGGTTCAACCGCTGCGACTTGCTCTGCTACCGGTGCTTGATACACAGGTTTAGAGAGGTCATAGCGAGGCATCACTTTACCCATTGCCATCTCAGGAGAGGCAACCCCACCTTTGCGTAAACGGAATGGGTTAGGGCGACGATCACGACCACGGCGTCGACGTTGCCCACTGGCTCGTAAATGACGAGGGGAGCGGCGATTGCGACGTTGATTTTGATCGTCATTCTCATTGTCGTCGTTTGGTGTAACGACCGATGTCTCAACAGATTGTGCTGTTTCAGCTTTTACGGCTTCAATAACCTCTGCTGCCGGGGTTGTATTGATCAACATTTCAGCTTCTGGTTGTTCTTGAGCGATTGTCTGATCTTTTACACGAACTTGTTTGTTTAACTTACGGCGTTGACGGCGTTCTTTGACTTTTGCCGTTTTCTCTTCCGTTTTATCTTCATTCGCTGTCAAGGTAACGGCTTGCGCTTCAGCCGCAAGTTGTAGCCCTTGCTCCGCTAACTTTTCAGATTTGCTGTCATCACGCTTGTTGCGGCGCTCTTGTTTTGGCTTGCGAGCTTGTGTCTTACGAGGCTCGTTGGTAGCAACAATTTCTTTGTCTTGTGTTTCTTCAACAAGAGCAGAGGTATTGACAGGTTTACGTTTGTTTCTATCACGGTTTGCGTTGTCGCGATTAGCATTTTCACCGCGTCCGTTACGACGACGTTGGTCATTTCGATCACGACGCTGGCGTGGTGCTTGGCTACGTTCGTTTTCTTGTTTTTGTTGCTCTTCCTCAGTTTTCACCTCTTCCGTGGTGGTTGAGAAGATGCTACCAAGAGCTTTAACGATGCGGCCAAATAGACCTGGTTTACCTGGTTCAACAGCGATCTCTTTGACTGGAACCGCTACCTCTGCTTTAGGTGTTGGAGCTGGAATAGTTTGTGCTGGAGCAGCAAACCCTTTCAACGCAGGTTCTTCAATGCGTTTTGGTTTGAAATCGATATCTGAGCTTTCTTTACCTTCTGCTTCTTTCAGTGCTTCTAGTTTCATTGGCACTAAGTAAGAGAGTATTTCTTGCTCTTCCCCTTCACGGACACGGATCACTTCAAAATGAGGCGTTTCCATTTCAGAGTTAGGGACAATGGTGATCTCGACTTCTTGAATGCGTTCAATATGATTGATTGAGCGACGTTTTTCATTGAGTAGATAAGATGCAATAGGAACGGGAACCACCGCCATAACTTGAGCGGTATTATCTTTTAGTGCTTCTTCTTCAATGAGACGTAAAACAGAGAGCGCAAGAGATTCATTATCACGAACCACTCCGGTGCCAGAGCAGCGTGGGCAGATATGGTGGCTTGCTTCGGCAAGTGATGGGCTCAAGCGCTGACGCGACATTTCTAACAAGCCAAAACGTGAAATTCGGCCAATTTGTACGCGAGCACGATCTAGGCGTACGGCATCGCGTAAACGGTTTTCTACTTCACGTTGGTGACGAACAGGAGTCATATCGATGAAATCGATAACCACTAATCCGCCCAAATCGCGCAGACGTAATTGGCGAGCAATTTCATCGGCTGCTTCTAAGTTGGTGTTAAGCGCCGTCTCTTCAATATCGCCGCCTTTTGTTGCACGAGCAGAGTTGATATCAATTGAGGTCAATGCTTCGGTTGGGTCGATCACAATAGAGCCACCAGAAGGCAAACGCACTTCACGCTGGAAAGCCGATTCGATTTGGCTTTCAATTTGGTAATGGCTAAATAGGGGTACTTCACCGTCGTATTTTTTTACACGACTCACGAAGTCAGGACGCACCAAACGAATGTGCTCAAGGGCACGTTCATAAATAGTGTTGCTATCAATTAGAATTTCACCAATGTCACGACGCAGATAATCACGAATTGCGCGTACAATGACGTTGCTCTCTTGGTGAATAAGTAGCGGTGCAGGACGCAAATCGGAAGCCTGTTTGATTGCGCTCCAGTGATTGAGCAAAACGTTTAAGTCCCACTCTAGCTCTTCCGCACTTTTGCCCACACCTGCAGTGCGAACGATAAGGCCCATGCCTTGAGGAAGCTCTAAACTGCTCAATGCGGTTTTTAATTCGGTACGCTCATCGCCTTCGATACGGCGTGAAATACCACCGGCACGAGGATTGTTTGGCATAAGAACTAGGTAGCTACCAGCAAGAGAAATGAAAGTGGTCAACGCAGCGCCTTTGCTGCCTCGTTCTTCCTTTTCAACTTGGACAATAACTTCTTGGCCTTCTTTAAGCGCTTCTTTGATGTTTGGACGGCCTTGGTAAGTGTAGCCATCAGGGAAGTATTCGCGGGCAATTTCTTTGAGAGGAAGGAAACCGTGACGTTCAGCGCCGTAATCAACAAATGCAGCTTCTAAACTCGGTTCAACACGGGTGATACGTCCTTTATAGATGTTCGCCTTTTTAGATTCATGCCCTGGACTTTCGATGTCTAGATCAAAAAGTCGTTGGCCATCAACCAGCGCGACACGCAACTCTTCTTTTTGAGTTGCGTTAATTAGCATTCTTTTCATTTAAAAATCTCGTTATCTTTCTTTAGTTTTGATTATTGGACTTGTTGCTGGGTTTCGTTTTCACGGTGCCAGATCCCATGACTAAAAGGTGCAGCCTCCCGGCTGGAGGGGATGCTCTAGGGCACTTCAGTTATCGCACGCACACGATTGCCTGCGATCCGCGTATTGGCGGAAAATACTCAACATGAAATGACGATGAGTAGAGCAACAAGATAGCTTCGCTCAATAGTGTCTTACGCCATGTGCAGCACATTGACGCTTAGCAGTCTACTCACTATTTTGCTCAAAAATGGACGGTAAAGAATAAAAAATCACCGAATCATTCATTGCAGCTGTGAACTATAGCAGTGACAGGTAAACACAGCAATCTGCTTTGTTATGAACAGGTCAAAAAAATGAGAATAGGTCTAAAAGTTAGATGGCTAATTTAATGTTTATCAAAGAGTTTTAGTTGTTAAAGTAAGAATTGTAATGGGTAATATTTAATTTTATCCACAGTCACATTTCAATTGGTGTAATTCTCGCCAATTTGCCATTAAACAGCAGATGAAAATATTCTTTTTTGTGGCGAAGAAAATGTGAATTTAAACAATTTACAGTGGTACAATGGCGCCCATGAGTGAAATTAGAACCCAAGTCCAGCTCATCGATATCGATGAAGATATGGCTGGTCAACGCATTGACAATTTTTTGCGTAACCAATTAAAAAACGTTCCCAAAAGTATGGTTTACCGAATCCTGCGCAAAGGAGAGGTTCGTGTAAATAAAAAACGCATCAAAGCAGAATATAAGTTATCGGCTGGTGATGTGGTGAGAATACCACCAGTGACTCTCGAACAGTCGGATCAAGAGAGCAACACACCCAATACCAAATTGAGTAAAGTCGCCGAGCTAGAACACTGCATTATTTTTGAGGATGAGCACTTACTTATTCTGAATAAACCTTCCGGTACGGCTGTTCATGGTGGGAGTGGTTTGAAATTTGGCGCAATTGAAGCGCTGAGGGCATTGCGCCCAGAAGCTCGCTTTTTGGAATTGGTGCACCGTATCGATCGCGATACGTCGGGCATTTTATTAGTGGCTAAAAAGCGCTCCGCACTGCGCCATCTCCAAGCCCAGTTTAGAGAAAAAACGATTCAAAAATATTACTTTGCTTTAGTTATGGGGCAATGGAAAAGCGGCTGTAAAGTCGTGAATGCGCCACTATTGAAAAATGAAGTGAACAGCATTGTGCGAGTCAATCCAAACGGTAAAGCATCGGAAACGCGCTTTAAGATCCTTGAACAGTTTGCACAAGCAACTTTGGTGCAAGCCAGTCCGATCACTGGCCGTACTCATCAGATCCGCGTTCATACTCAGTATACAGGGCACCCGATTGCGTGGGATGATCGTTATGGTGACCGCCGTTTTGACGCATATACCGCACAGTTTGGCATTGACCGATTATTCTTACACGCGGCCAATATTCGTTTTATTCACCCTTCGACAGAGGCGTTAATGGACATTAATGCACCACTCGATACTCAACTAGAGCAAGCATTAGTCAAATTGAGAAACGCTTAAGGCCAGCTTTCATTCGTTAACGAGTAGCAACATAGTAGAAACATAAAGTAATGGTCGAAGTCATGGTATAAAAGTGAGCGCAGATCAAGGCGCTCACTGTTAATCATTATCCTAAAACGGTAATGCCTTGAGACTCAAGCATTGAGACTAGCTTAATTAATGGTAACCCAACCAAACTATTAGGGTCATCACCTTCTAAACGTTCAAAAAGTGCAATGCCTAGGCCCTCACACATAAAGCTGCCTGCGCACTGTAGTGGTTGTTCTTTTGCCACGTAAGCCGTCACCATCTCGGTAGATAAAGAGCGAAAATAAACCGTGAAGGGTTCTACGGTGACCATGCATTGACCAGAGACTGAGTTGTAAACCGCAAGCCCAGTATAAAAAGTGATGGCTTTTCCACTTTGTTTGAGTAACTGCTTAATGGCTTGTTCTTGAGTATGAGGTTTGCCAATAATCTCACCGTCAATCACGCAAACTTGATCAGAACCGATGACTAAACTGGGTTGGTTTGGATGGCAAGATCTTGCTTTCGTTTCTGCTAAACGAGTCACCAGATCTTGTGCGGACTCACTAGATAACGGAGTTTCGTCGCAATTAGGCGAGCAGGTAACAAAAGGTAAATCCAGCTTTTTAAGTAATTGCTGCCGAAACGGCGAAGTAGATGCTAAAACTAGTTGGTAATTTTGCATTTTGATTTAGAATTGCTGCGAATTTTACCGCAGCATATATCAATCAGACATGCTGTACATAATTCTCTCAGTGGAAAGGGGAAAAAACGAACTTTTTTGCCTTTTTCTTTGACTAAAACCGATTTGGAAGATAATATTCGCGCCCTATGCAAAAGGTAAAAATACCGCGATCGATTGATCCGGCTAAAGCAGCTCAAAAACGACTCGATTGTGATGGTATCATCCAACTCAGTCTTTTTAAGCGTTTAGAAGAATCAGTCGCAGGCGTTAAACGCGACGCACAAGTCTCATTGTCATTTGGGCTTGATGAACAGCGACTAGTTGTTATCTCTGGTAAAGCTAACATCTCTGTCGATTTAGAGTGTCAACGCTGTAACAAGGTTTTCGCACATGAGTGCGAAGTCCAATTCAAGTATACTCCTTACTTGGGGAGTAAAACGGATGAAGACGCACCGGAAGAGTACGATTTGGTAGATCCGAATGAGTACGGTGAGATCGACCTTGTACAATTAGTTGAAGACGAGTTCATCATTAATTTGCCACAAGTAGCAATGCACGATAGAGCGGAATGTAGCGTTAATTCAGACAATTTAGTATTTGGTGAACTTCCAGAAGAACTAGCGGAAGAAAAGCCGAATCCATTTGATGTTTTAAAAAACTTAAAACGATAATTCGTTATAGGTTAAGACAAAGGAGTAGGGTCAATGGCCGTACAAAAGAGCAAAAAATCACGCGCACGTCGTGGCATGCGTCGTTCACATGATGCGCTAACTACATCTGCACTATCTGTAGATGCGACTTCAGGTGAAACTCACCTACGTCACAACATGACTGCTGACGGTTATTACCGTGGCAAAAAGGTTATCAGCAAGTAAGGTTGACCTTTGCAATATTTAACCGTTGCACTTGATGCAATGGGCGGGGATTTCGGTCCTCGCGTAACAGTGCCTGCCGCCGTGCAGGCACTGTCGCATTTCCCAGAGCTCAAAGTGATCCTCGTTGGTGATCAAGTTTTGATCACACATCAATTATCTCAATTAGGTTATGAACTTAATACTCGCTTGAGTATTTTGCACAGTGACCGCGTTATTTCTAACTCCGAAAAACCTTCTCTGGCCTTACGCAATAGTGCTGGAAGTTCAATGGGCATCGCAATTGACCTAGTTTCTGATAGCCGTGCTGATGCTTGTGTCAGTGGTGGTAATACAGGTGCGCTCATGGCGTTATCTCGTTTTCGTCTGAAATTGCTACCCGGCATTGATCGTCCTGCATTAGTCTCGGCGTTGCCGACGGCTTCAGGTCAACGCACTTGGATGCTGGATTTGGGTGCGAACGTATCAAGTGATGCAGATTCTCTGTTTCAATTTGCTGTCATGGGGAGTGCGCTGGCCGAACAGCATTTAGGTCGTTCTGCAAAAGTTGCCATCCTTAATATTGGTGCGGAAGAGATTAAAGGGAATGATTTAGTGAAGCGTTGCGCTGAAATGCTGAATCAAACTCAGGCCGTCAACTATATCGGCTATATCGAAGGTAATCAGTTGTTGGATGATGTCGCTGATGTGATTGTTTGCGATGGTTTCGTCGGCAATGTTTGCCTGAAAGCATGTGAAGGCACAGCACAACTCTTTATTGATAAGTTAAAAAGCCAACTTTTGGGCTCATCCATAAAGGGTTGGATTGCACGAAAACTGTTTTCTTCATTATTTACTGAACTAAAAACATTGAACCCCGACCAGTATAACGGCGCAAGTTTGTTAGGATTGCGCGGCATTGTCATAAAAAGTCATGGAAGTGCTGATGTACTCGCCGTCGTGAATGCGATTTCCGAAGCGGTACACGAGGTCAAACGACAAGTCCCTAGCCGTATAAGCGATCGTTTGGAAGCGGTTTTACTCGAGAGGCATTATTAGTCTTCATGTATAGCAAAATTTTAGGTACTGGCAGCTACTTGCCATCTCAGGTGCGTACCAACGCAGATTTAGAGAAAATGGTAGAGACAAGCGATGAGTGGATTATTGCCCGTACTGGTATTCGTGAGCGCCGCATTTGCGCGGAGAATGAAACCGTTGCGGATATGGCTTTCTATGCAGCGCAAAATGCCATTCAAATGGCCGGCATTGATAAAAACGATATTGATCTGATTATTGTTGCAACAACCAGCAGTAGCCATGCATTTCCTTCGGCGGCATGTCAGGTGCAAGGTAAGCTTGGCATCAAAGGATGTCCCGCTTTTGATTTAGCAGCGGCCTGCTCGGGTTTTGTCTATGGATTATCGATTGCAGATCAACACATCAAATCGGGTATGTGTAAAAACATTCTTGTCATTGGTGCTGATGCCTTGTCTAAAACCTGCGATCCAACAGACCGCTCGACAATCATTTTATTTGGTGATGGCGCAGGCGCCGTCATTATTGGTGCAAGTGAAGAGCCAGGAATTTTGTCGACTCATATCTATTCTGATGGTGAGTTTGGCGAGCTCTTGAGTTTACCTGTTCCAGAGCGTGGTGGTGATGCGGATAAATGGCTCTATATGGCGGGTAATGAAGTCTTTAAAGTGGCGGTGACGCAACTCTCTAAGCTTGTTAAAGATACGCTTGCTGCCAATAACATGCACAAATCAGAATTAGATTGGTTAGTGCCTCATCAAGCTAACTATCGCATTATTTCCGCGACCGCGAAAAAACTATCAATGTCACTTGACCAAGTCGTAATAACGCTTGATCGCCATGGTAATACGTCTGCCGCTACCGTCCCAACCGCACTCGATGAAGCCGTGCGAGATGGTCGAATTCAACGTGGTCAAACGTTATTGCTTGAAGCCTTCGGTGGTGGTTTTACTTGGGGCTCGGCACTCGTTAAGTTTTAAGCGGATAGATTTTTATTTTAAGGGGTTGGTTCAACCTCTTGTTTTTACTTAAGGAAACAAACAATGAGCAAGTTTGCTATCGTATTTCCAGGTCAAGGCTCGCAATCAGTTGGTATGCTTGCAGAGCTTGGTCAGCAGTATGATGTCATTCAACAGACATTTGCCGAAGCTTCTGAAGTGCTGGGTTATGATTTATGGGCATTGGTACAAAATGGCCCAGTAGAAGATCTTAACCAAACCTCTCGTACTCAACCGGCATTACTCGCTTCTTCTGTTGCCCTTTGGCGGTTATGGCAAAGCCTAGGTTTAGAGCAGCCAGCCTTGCTTGCTGGCCATAGCTTGGGTGAGTATTCCGCACTTGTGTGTGCAGGTGTAGTTGACTTTAAGCAAGCCATCAAATTAGTAGAGCTGCGCGGTCAGTTAATGCAAGAAGCCGTTCCGGCAGGAGTAGGCGCGATGTCGGCTATTATCGGTCTTGATGATGAGCTGATAGCAAAAGCGTGTGAAGAAGCAGCTCAAGGTGAAGTGGTTTCACCGGTTAACTTTAACTCGCCAGGCCAAGTTGTCATCGCAGGCAATAAAGATGCAGTTGAACGTGCGGGTCAGTTATGCAAAGAGGCCGGAGCAAAGCGCGCGCTGCCATTGCCAGTTTCTGTTCCTTCTCACTGTGCTTTAATGAAGCCAGCAGCAGACAAGTTAGCGGTTGCATTACAATCGATTGAATTTAATGCACCACAAATTCCGGTTATCAACAATGTGGATGTAATAGCAGAAATTGATCCGGCCAAAATTAAAGATGCGTTAGTTCGTCAACTATACAGCCCTGTTCGTTGGACAGAATGTGTGCAGTTGATGAATGAGCAAGGCATAGAAAAGCTGCTTGAAGTTGGCCCAGGCAAAGTTTTGACAGGCCTGACTAAGCGCATTATTAAATCGCTTGAATCAGCAGCAGTGAATGACATTGCTTCACTTGATGCCGTTAAGTAATCAAAGGAAAGAATAGATGATGAACCTAGAAGGCAAAATTGCTCTCGTGACTGGCGCAAGCCGTGGTATTGGCCGAGCGATCGCTGAATTATTAGTTGAACGCGGTGCAACAGTGATCGGCACGGCTACTAGCGAAAGCGGTGCAGCGGCAATCAGTGAATATCTTGGTAATAATGGTAAAGGCCTAGCGCTGAACGTGACGGATGTGGAATCTATCGCAGCGACGCTGAAAATCATCAATGACGAGTTTGGCGTGATCGATATTCTTGTGAATAACGCCGGGATTACTCGTGATAATCTATTAATGCGCATGAAAGATGATGAATGGTCAGATATTATTGATACTAATTTAACGTCTATCTTCCGTTTATCGAAAGCGGTGCTACGTGGCATGATGAAAAAGCGCAATGGTCGCATCATCAATGTGGGCTCTGTGGTCGGTACTATGGGTAACGCTGGTCAAACCAACTACGCAGCGGCAAAAGCGGGCGTAATTGGCTTTACTAAGTCTATGGCTCGCGAAGTTGCATCTCGTGGTGTGACGGTTAACACAGTTGCGCCAGGTTTTATCGAAACAGATATGACAAAAGCGCTGAATGATGACCAACGTACTGCTACACTAGCCCAAGTGCCAGCTGGCCGCTTAGGCGACCCACGCGAAATTGCGTCGGCAGTGGTATTTTTAGCTTCTCCAGAGGCTGCCTACATTACGGGTGAAACTTTGCACGTAAATGGCGGGATGTACATGGTATAAGTTGGTTTTTGAACGTTATTGATGAAATAAAGGCTTTGCTATTGTCAACAACGTGTAAAACTTGCTAACTATATGCGCAACATTTGTGCATGATTTAAGTCAAAAATGGTCTTAATTTCGGTTAAAATCGGTAAAATTGTGGTTTGACCAGCAATGACCCACTTGCAACTTTCCCTAGTTAGAATAAACTACGGAACTATCGCATTAGGCGAAATCTGTAAAGGAAAAGAAAACATGAGCAACATCGAAGAACGCGTAAAGAAAATCATTGTTGAACAGCTAGGTGTAGACGAAGCAGAAGTAAAGAATGAAGCTTCTTTCGTAGAAGATCTAGGTGCTGATTCTCTAGATACAGTTGAGCTAGTAATGGCTCTAGAAGAAGAATTCGATACTGAAATTCCAGATGAAGAAGCTGAGAAGATCACTACTGTTCAAGCTGCAATCGACTACGTAAACAGCGCTCAGTAATATCTCTCCCCAGGCGGCCCTCTGGCCGCCTGAGTTTTTCTAACTCTTCTATACCTCTCATAGAACTTTTCAACTCCGGAGAATATGATCGTGTCCAAGCGTCGTGTCGTTGTCACTGGCATGGGTATGTTGTCACCGGTAGGCAACACTGTAGAATCTTCTTGGAAAGCCCTGCTAGCTGGTCAAAGCGGTATCGTTAATATCGAACATTTTGATACCACCAATTTTTCAACTCGTTTTGCAGGTCTAGTCAAAGACTTTAACTGCGAAGAGTATATGTCTAAAAAAGATGCCCGTAAGATGGATCTCTTTATCCAGTACGGTATTGCGGCGGGTATCCAAGCACTTAATGATTCTGGTATCACAGTAACTCCAGAAAATGCCCCAAGAATCGGTGTTGCTATCGGCTCTGGTATTGGTGGTCTTGACTTGATTGAAACTGGCCATCATGCCTTGGTAGAAAAAGGCCCACGTAAAGTGAGCCCGTTCTTTGTACCCTCAACGATTGTCAACATGGTTTCAGGCAACTTGTCTATCATGCGTGGTCTTCGTGGTCCAAATATCGCTATTTCTACCGCATGCACAACAGGTTTACATAACATTGGCCATGCGGCACGTATGATTGCATACGGTGATGCCGATGCGATGGTGGCGGGTGGTGCAGAAAAAGCATCGACACCACTTGGCATGGCGGGTTTTGGCGCAGCAAAAGCATTGTCTACGCGTAATGATGAACCGCAAAAAGCGTCTCGTCCTTGGGACAAAGGCCGTGATGGCTTTGTTCTAGGCGATGGTGCGGGTGTTATGGTTCTTGAAGAATATGAACATGCTAAAGCACGCGGTGCGAAGATTTACGCTGAGTTAGTTGGCTTTGGTATGTCTGGTGATGCTTATCACATGACTTCACCAAGCGAAGACGGTTCAGGTGGTGCGTTAGCGATGGAAGCCGCGATGCGTGATGCGGGCGTAACAGGTACTCAAATCGGTTACGTCAACGCGCATGGTACTTCGACTCCAGCTGGTGATGTTGCGGAAATTAAAGGTGTTAAGCGCGCTTTAGGTGAAGAAGGTTCGAAACAAGTTCTTGTCTCTTCTACTAAATCGATGACTGGTCATTTGCTAGGCGCGGCTGGTTCTGTTGAAGCCATTATCACCGTTATGTCATTAGTTGACCAAATTGTTCCACCAACCATTAACCTTGATGATCCAGAAGAAGGTTTAGGCATTGATCTTGTTCCACACACTGCCCGCAAAGTGGAAGGTATGGAATATGCGATCTGTAACTCTTTTGGTTTTGGTGGTACAAACGGCTCGTTGATTTTCAAAAAAATCTAATGATTGTGGTTGTGACACTTGAGTTTGAACGGCTTGATGCTTAGCATTGAGCCGTTTCTTTTTGTGGGGTAAGCACGATGTTTTGGGTAAATGGACAACCTAGTGACACCCTATCTCTTACTGATCGCTCTTTTCAGTATGGGGATGGTTGCTTCACAACGATTCTCGTTTGCGATGGTGAGCTTCAATATTGGGATATGCACGTTGAACGCATGGAATCTTGTTTGCGGTGTTTAGCTATTCCCGTCCCTGATTGGCGGCAAGTTGAGCATTGGCTCTCAACGATCGTTCCTAGTACCGCAAAATCCGGTGTGAAAATTCATATTAGCCGCGGACAAGGTGGTCGGGGTTATAGCCCTGCTAACGTTGGCGATTCTCAAGTCACTATCAGTACCTTTGAGTATCCAGCCCATTATGGTCAGTGGATAGCCGATGGTATCGAGCTTGGTGTATGCCAACAGCGGATGGGACTCTCGCCATTATTGGCGGGTCACAAACATAACAATCGACTAGAACAAGTTTTATTGAAGTCAGAGATGGATGCAAAAGGGTACGCTGACGGCATCGCGCTAGACATCAATGAGCATGTCATAGAAACTACGGTTGCAAATATTTTTTGGGTGTCAGGGGATAGGTTATGTACGCCAAGCTTAGACAATGCTGGCGTAGCTGGGGTTATTCGCCGTGTATTATTGGCGGCGGCTACCGATCTCAAGGTTGAGGTGAGAGCATTCTCATTAGAAGAGTTATTGTCGGCAGATGAAGTGTTTATTACTAACTCCTTATTAGGCGTTGCGCCTGTCACGGCAATTGCAAATACGATTTTCCCTATTGGTAAAATAACACGCTATTTTCAGGAGCGTTTTAACTCGTGATTAATCGAATCCTCGTTGTATTACTACTGATCATTATCGCCGTTGGAGCTGGATATTTCTACATTGAGCGACAGGTAGATGCTTATTTAGAACAGCCTCTATCGCTTCCTTCATCGCAAGTCGTGACCATAAAATCTGGTACAAGCCTTAATGGCGTATTAACGCTATTGAATGAGAAAAAATGGATAACGGATTTTTCGATGTACAAGTTAGTGCGACGTCTGCATCCTGAAATAACCAAAATTAAGGCGGGAACTTACCAAGTACAACCCGGAGATCGATTGATCGATCTCTTAAGTGACGTGATATCCGGTAAAGAGCATCAGTTTTCTATTACCTTTGTCGAAGGGAGCCGCTTTAATGAGTGGCGAGCTCTGCTTGCACAAACCGAAGGCGTGACAAACACGATAGCTGATTTGGCAGAAGCCGACATTGCCCAAAAATTAGGCATTGAGCAGCAAAAGCTTGAAGGATTGTTTCTAGCGGAGACTTATCATTTCCCTTTTGGAACGACCGATCTTGAGATCTTAAAAAGGGCCAATAGACGTCTTGAGAAAATACTCGATCAACATTGGGACAATCGCCAGCCAAATCTGCCAATTAAAACGCCTTATGAAGCGTTGATTTTGGCGTCAATTATTGAAAAGGAAACGGCTATTGCTTCAGAGCGAGGGCGCATTGCCTCCGTTTTTGTCAATCGACTCAATAAACGGATGCGGCTACAGACTGATCCTACGGTCATTTACGGGCTTGGCGATGCCTACGATGGCAATCTTCGTAAAAAAGACTTAAGAACACCGACGCCATTTAATACTTATACTATTTTTGGTTTACCTCCTACGCCTATTGCGATGGCGGGGGAAGCCTCAATCAAAGCGGCATTAAACCCAGAGCAGAGCAATTATTTGTATTTTGTTGCCAGTGGCTCTGGTGGACACGTTTTTTCTAAAACATTGAATGAACATAATCGCGCTGTTCGCGCTTATTTAAAACAGTTAAGAACCCAGTCATGAATGCTAAATTTATTGTTGTAGAAGGTTTAGAAGGCGCAGGAAAAAGCACTGCTATTCAATCCATTAGAGAAACACTTATTGAGTTCGGCGTGACAAATATCACTCATACTCGTGAGCCGGGCGGGACTGTTTTAGCAGAAAAAATGCGCGCCTTAGTCAAAGAAGAGCATGAAGGTGAAGTGCTTCAGGATATGACTGAGCTGCTATTAATGTACGCTGCTCGTGTTCAATTGGTTGAAAATGTGATTAAGCCTGCACTTGCGGCTGGTTCGTGGGTGGTTGGTGATCGCCATGATATGTCCTCTCAAGCCTACCAAGGTGGTGGGAGGCAAATTCCGCTAGAAACGATGCAAAACCTTAAAAAGGTAACGCTAGGTGATTTTAAGCCAGATTTTACTCTCTATTTGGACCTAGATCCGAGCATCGGTTTAGAAAGAGCCAGAGGTCGAGGTGAGCTTGATCGTATCGAAAAAATGGATATTGGTTTTTTTGAGCGCACGCGTGAACGTTACCTTGCCCTAGCTAAGGAAGATAAAAGCGTGGCTGTGATTAATGCTGAACAAACAATAGAAGCGGTGGCATTCTCTATCAAAGCAGCGTTAACCCAGTTTCTAGAAACCAATATGCTAGAGAGAAACTAGGGCTAAACATTGAGTAACAAATTAATGATAAATGATCTGTATCCTTGGTTAGCAGGCTATTGGCTTCAGTGGCAAACCAGCCTCAATAACCAGCAGTTCCCTGCGGCGAGCTTACTCGTTTCTCCCTCAGGACTGGGCGCTGAACGGCTCATTGAGAAGTTGAGTGCAGCCGTGATGTGTTCGCATAGCCATTCAGAAGCGTGTGGGTTTTGTCATAGCTGCGAATTGATGAAGTCTGGTAGTCACCCTGATTTTCATCTGATCTCGCCTGAAAAAGAGGGGAAGGCGATTACCGTTGATCAAATTAGGCAATGCAATAAGTTGGCTCAAGAATCGGCGCAGCTTTCTGGTGCTCGCTTTATCGTTATTAATCCCGCCGATTCCATGAATGAATCAGCAGCGAATGCACTGCTCAAAACGTTAGAAGCTCCGGGGCGCAATTGTTTTTTCTTACTGGTCGCCTCTCGTATCAACCCATTACTCCCAACCATTATCAGTCGCTGTCAAAAAACGGTGCTGACACCACCGAGCAGTGAACAAGTCTCGCATTGGTTAAGTGAACAGACATCGCAACCTGTCCCTCCTTATGCGGCGCATTTAAATGGTTATTCACCACTAAATACGTTGGCGTTTATTCAATCGGGAGAGTTAGCAAAATATCAGGCTTTTGAGCAAAATATTGCTCATTGCTTAACCGATACTAGTGCCGATATTTCCGCTTGTGTGAAGCAGATTAATGAGGCACCTACCCAATATTTGGCTTGGTTGTGGACCATGTTGACCGATACGCAAAAGGTACAATTTGGCGTGGTTGAACAGCAGCAGCTTCCTATTAGCCTTCGATTAGCAAAACAGATCAGCTACCCAGTACTTTATCGCCAAACCAAGGCATTAACTCGTTTGATGGAAGAACTAAAGACGTTTAGTGGGCTCAATAGCGAGCTACTGATCAGCGATTGGCTATTTAACTTTAATGATGAGAAAACATGTTTGTAGATTCGCACTGCCACTTAGATAAACTTGATTACGATACGCTCCATATCGATGTTGCTGATGTAGTAGAAAAAGCTCGTCAAGCCAATGTTAAGCAATTGCTTTCTGTTGGCGTAACGCTGGATTCTTTTGAACCAATGTTAGAGCTTATTCAGCCCTTTGATAATGTTCATGCTTCTTGTGGTGTTCATCCACTTGACGTTGAAAGTCATTTTGAATTGACCCGCTTCCATCAATACGCGAGTCATCCCAAAGTGGTGGCGATTGGCGAAACGGGGCTAGATTATCACTATCAACCGGAAACGGCTGAATTACAGAAGTTACGGTTTTCACAGCACATTGAAACCGCCGTTGCCCTTAACAAACCTTTGATTATTCATACACGAAATGCCCGGGCTGATACTCTTGAAATGCTCCGTAATGGTGGGGCAGAAAGGTGCGGTGGTGTTATCCATTGTTTTACTGAAGATCTTGCCTTTGCACAAGCCGCTATGGAGCTTGGCTTTTATATTTCTATCTCAGGAATTGTCACGTTTAGACAAGCGACAGAATTGAAAGAAGTTGTGAAGGCGCTGCCCTTGGAACGCTTGCTGATTGAAACTGATTCCCCTTATCTTGCGCCGGTTCCACACCGTGGTCAGCAAAATCAGCCAGCCTACGTTGTTGAGGTTGCTGCTTATATTGCACAGCTAAAAAGTCTGTCATTAAAAGTAATTGAAGAAAAAACGACCGAAAATTACCAAAATCTTTTTTTGCGACGGAAAGTTGAATTGTCGTGAGAAATGCGTGTAAGACGGCGTTTTTTATCAAGTTAGCGTGATAATTAACAACTTATTACCTTGTTTACTTAATCTGTTGAAAAAATAAGCTTGAAAGTTAAAATTGTAATTTTGTTACTAAAAATAACAAGTGCGCTAATTTTATTCACTCTGTGAAATTAATGGTATTGTTAACAATGTCATTATAAAACATGAAGTTATATTAATTGATTGGCAGGGTTTACACCCTCCCGCATTGTGATCGGTCTATTGTTTTGAAACAAAATTTCGTTACTAACTAGAAAGTTTGAGTGGCATCAAGATATATTTAGAGGCGAAAAATATAATGCGATATGTGGTTACATTTTCATTGGGTGCTAACATTTAGGCTACGGGGGTGTGCCGTTAGAACCCAAACAATTCTAATAACTTAATCAGGAGCATAAACATGTTTAAAAACCTTTTTGCAAACCTGCAGAAAGTTGGTAAGGCTCTGATGCTTCCAGTATCAGTTTTACCAGTTGCGGGTATTTTGCTTGGTGTGGGTGCAGCGAACTTTAGCTGGCTACCAGAAGTTGTTTCACATTTAATGGAACAAGCTGGTGGTTCGGTTTTTGGTCAAATGGCACTACTCTTTGCAGTAGGTGTAGCATTAGGCTTCACGAATAACGATGGTGTTTCAGGCCTGTCAGCAATTGTTGGCTATGGCATCATGGTTGCGACGCTAAAAGTAATGGCAGTCGTAATGGGTGTTGATAACATCGAGACGGGCGTTCTTGGTGGTATCCTTGCAGGTGGTGTTGCTGCTTGGGCATTCAATCGTTTTTACAAAATTCAACTTCCTGAATATCTTGGCTTCTTCGCGGGTAAACGTGCAGTACCAATCATTACGGGTTTCCTTGCGATTGCTCTAGGTATTGTTTTATCTATCATTTGGCCTCCTGTAGGTTCAGCTATCGCAACATTCTCTGATTGGGCTGCTAACCAAAACCCAGTAACCGCATTTGGTATCTACGGTGTTGTTGAGCGTTCATTGATTCCATTTGGTCTTCACCACATCTGGAACGTGCCTTTCTTCTATGAAGCAGGTACATGTACCAACAATGCAGGTACTACCGTTCACGGTATCATGACTTGTTTCTTGACTGCTGATGATGCGTCTCGCGCTGCAGGTAACGGTTTCGGTCAACTAGCGGGTGGCTACCTATTCAAAATGTTCGGTCTTCCAGCTGCAGCAATTGCAATTGCACACAGTGCTAAACCAGAAAACCGTGCCAAAGTAATGGGTATCATGGCGTCAGCTGCATTGACTTCATTCCTAACGGGTATTACAGAACCTATTGAGTTCTCGTTCCTATTCATCGCTCCAGTACTTTATGTTGTTCATGCTTTGCTAGCTGGTCTTGCTTATGTATTGACTAACGCTCTAGGTGTTGTTCACGGTCACACGTTCTCGAACGGTTTCATTGACTTTGTTGTTCAATCTCCTCGTGCTGAAAACATGTTGCTATTGGTTGGTCTAGGTATTGCTTATGCAGTTCTATACTATGTCGTGTTTACTTTCGTTATCCGTACGATGAACCTGAAAACTCCAGGTCGTGAAGATGAATCTGAAGAAGCTTCTTCTGCTACAGGCAGTGAGTTAGCTGGTGAACTTGTTGCGGCCTTTGGTGGTAAAGAAAACATCACTAACCTAGATGCATGTATTACTCGTCTACGCGTTTCTGTTGCTAAAACAGAAGCAGTAAACCAAGAGAAATTGAAACAGCTTGGTGCTGCGGGTGTTGTTGTTGTATCGGGTGGCGTTCAAGCTATCTTTGGTACTAAGTCTGACAACCTTAAAACTGAAATGGATGAGTGGATCCGTAACCACGGTTAATTCATATCTTTTCATTCCCCTATAAAAAAGGAGGCGAAAGCCTCCTTTTCTTTTGCCGCTAACTCGCTCATCAGCCATTCCCTATTTTTATAAGTTGATCATTGCCATCTCATTTATTAGTTGAGTTGTCCGCTTGCGGCGATAAGACGGATCTCACGCTTGGCTTGTTGACTTAACTCTCTTTTATCTCAAACGATAATCAAGTAAGGGCTATTTCGCTCTATTCCTTTATTCACATCACTTGTTTAATTTTGCTGTGGTTTTGGGTGGCATGAATAGGTTTGGCTTCAAGAGGCAGGTGTAGCGGTTGTCGACAGGCATAAAAAAGCCGATGATGACATCGGCTTTTAGAATCAACAGGATTATTGTTTGTTCATGGCTTTTTTAATGCAGATGGCGGCGCCACCCCACGTAATGCCCAAACCAATAATCATCATAATAATTGCACTTGTCGTCATTAGTTGCACTCCTTGCGGCTTGTTGCATTGATTGTTACGCCTATAGCGAATAGTAACCCGATCATGACCCATCCTAGGGTGAGGTCATAACCACCGTAACCCTCTGTGAATAGAGCGTTCAGTTTTGTGGCGACAATAATGGCCAAAATTACAGGTGAGATAAAGCGCAGACAAATATCAAACCACACGCCAATATTGAAATCGGAAATGCTGTTCACGTATTTGCGTACGTCAGAAATCTTAAATAGCCATGCCATGAGCGTAAGTTCCACTAGACAGCTCGCCATAATGCCCACGTTGTTTGCGAAGTGGTCGACAAGGTCGAGCAGCAACAGGCCACCGTTGGTCGCAAAGGCCATTGAAACCAAAAACCCTACGCTGATAACTACATTAGCGGCCTTTTTACGGCTCCATTTTAGCTTATCGATGACGGCTGAGGTGACGGCTTCAATGATTGATATGTGTGAGCTTAGGCCTGCAACAACAAGTGCAAAGAAGAAGATTGGCCCAAGAATATAGGGCGCTGGCAATAGGTTGATAGCCGCTGGCAACGTAACGAATGCAAGCCCAACGCCCGCAGACACGACTTCTGTCAACGGTTTGCCTTGTTCATGAGCCATGTAGCCAAGAACAGAGAAAATCATAATCCCCGCCAGAATTGAGAAACCACAGTTGATCAATACTGTCATGAAGGCGTTATTCGTTATGTCTGATTTCTCAGGAAGGTAGCTGGAATACGCCAGCATGATGGCAAAACCAATACTTAGGGTGAAGAAAATCTGTCCATAAGCAGCAGCCCAAACCTTCACATCCCAGATCTTGTCAAAGTCAGGCTCAAACATGTAGTTCACACCATCTAATGCACCTGGTAGGAAAATCATGCGGCCAATCAAAAGCAGTACCATGATAAACAGTATTGGCATCATGATTTTTGAAGCGCGTTCGATTCCAGATTTCACTCCACCGACGATAGCAGCATAAGTAATGGCCCATGCAATCAGCATTGCAATGGCGATTTTCCATTGAATACTACCGAGATTGGTCGGTGAATTATCGCCTAGTGCTAAATAGTTGCTAAAGAAGAAAGCATTAGTATCGGTTCCCCAACTTTGTGTAAACGACATACCAAAGTAGGAAATAGCCCAGCCAATAACGGCCACATAATACACAGCAATAATAGCGGCAACCCCTACTTGGAACCAACCTAACCATTCAAATTTTGCGTGAATTTTAGCCAGTGTGGCTGGTGCTGAACCGCGATGCTTTTGACCCATACTGAACTCTAGGATCATAAACGGTATACCCGCTGTGATCATGGCGAAAAGGTAAGGGATGAAGAATGCACCACCCCCATTCTCATAAGCCATATAAGGGAAACGCCATATGTTTCCAAGACCGATAGCCGAACCTACGGCAGCCAGAATGAACCCTGCACGGGATCCCCATTGTTCTCGCTTCATTGTTTACTCCTTTACGACTTCCCTGAGGTATGAAGCTTCTCTTCGGCTGCGGAGCCAGTGTTGGAGTGATGAATACTATCGGTACACTAAATAGACCGTGAATATTTGCGCCATCATCCATGAACTGGCAAAAAGTTAGTGTTATATGTTGTCAGCTTTCAGAGAACTCAGAATATTGTTCTTAATAGTTCGATGTGTGTTTGCTGTATCTGAAATAATCAGCTACGCATGGGTTCGAGACTACAGACTAATCTAAGTTAAGGCAATAGATTGTAAATGTTATTCTCTGGTTTTTTGATGGTGTATTAGTTGTTAATTAATTGGGATTTAGGTGGAATGAACGTCATTTTTTAATAAGAATGGAATTTATAACTTCGTTGTCTAAAAAATATAAATGATAAAACTATTTTTTGTCGAAGAGTGTATGACTGAAAAACATACACTCACTAGTGAATCACACCACAATTTTATCTTGGTTTAAAAACGAACTGTTAGGCCGATATTAGCCGAAAATTGATTGATCCAATCAGATTTAAAACGAATCGCGCACGTTTCTGAAGAGGGCAGTGTGCAGGTTGCTGAAGTTTCGTTGTCAACAGAGGTACCTAACCAACGCACTTGGCTATTCAGCGCAATGTTATCGGTAAAGGCATACTCAAAACCCCCAAACAAGCTTGAAGAAAAACCATATTTATCTTTAGCCCAGTCAACATCCGTATAAGAACCACCGATACCTAGGCCTATATAAGCGGTCAATTGTTGGCTTGTCGGATAATAAATGCTGCTTTGAAAGTGGAGATAATGGATGTTGGTATCCGCGTTAATGGTTTCAACAGAGGTGTTTTGAGTGGCATAAAACAGACCAATTCGGCCTTTTTCGTAATCAGTTTCTATAGCGAGGCCATAACCAGAGGAAGCTTTTAAATCGTATTCATTGCTGGCTTGATCCTCGACTTCGCCCCCAACGATATACCCAAAAAAGGGAGAGACGATGACTTGCGCTTGTGCATAGTGAGCAGATAAAGCTCCGATGATAAGAATGATTTTATTATATTGATGCATAATTATTAACCTAAGCCACTTTTTAACGATTAGGTTATTGTGATGGTAACTACATAATTGTGCACGAAAAATCAACGATTCTTGAAGATACTTCACACTGATGTTATTACTTTGTTATCTGATAGGAGGTGGCTATGGAACTTGATCTAAAATATGCATTAGTGATTACTGCAACGGTCTTTACTATTCTCGTCGGTTTTGGTTTGATCGCTATCAGCCATTAATCAACGAGGGTTCTGCTGATGAACACTAGTGGAACTATCTCTGATAAAGAGACGAGAGCGGATTTAGATCGGCTCTCGAAGTACATTGGAGGAAAAAATGCATTGGTTGCCCAAGGTGGTGGCCAAAGAGGTATTTTTACCGCAGGTGTGTTAGATGCGTTCCTTCTTTCCAATTTTGACCCCTTTGATGAATTTTATGGCACCTCTGCAGGTGCATTGAATTTGTGCGCTTACCTATGCCGTCAACATGGGTTAGGCAAGGCTTTTATTTTAGAACTCACCACGGATGCTAATTTTTTTAATCTATTTAGCTACGTTCGGCGTAAGCAGTTCATGAACTTGGATTGGGCTTTAGATCGCATATCGGAATTTCCTTATCGGTTGGATGTCGATATGGGAGCCCAAGTCCTTGCGAAAAGAAAAGCTTATGCTGCTGTTACCTCAGCACACTCACTCCACGACCATTATTTCCCGATATTAGAAAGTAACTGGCGAGAGGTGTTGATTGCCACCTGTGCGATTCCCCGCTTATATCCGCATGAAGTCAAGCTGGGTGATGACCTATATATTGATGGTGGAGTATCGGCATCAATTCCAGTTCAGGAGGCATGGCGTAGAGGTGCCCGTTTTGTTGCGGTAATCCGCACTGAATGCCCTGATGCCGACGCGGTAGAGAGTGGGTTACCGATGAAGCCGTTGCCTTCTGTTAAGCCTTACAACGAGGCTCATTGGTTACATGAACCTTTGCAAAATATTCAAGGTCAGTGGCGACAAAAATTGTCTTACTGGAAGCAAGAGTGGAGTGGTCTTCTCCATCAACAAATAGAACGTTCTAAGCTACAAAAACGTGAGCAAATGAATTTGGAGCTACTCAATGGTGGACGCTGGTTATTTGGCGCTGATGATATTTATCGCTTGAGTCATTTAATTGGTGACAAGTTTGATTCGGGGTTAGCGGATATGTTAATGGTGCATTACCAAACTTATTCTCTTACTCAAGAATTTTTGCGTGCGCCGCCGGATGATGTTTACATCCTACAGATTGTGCCCAGCGAACCATTGAGGTCAAGATCTCTCTTAAGCAGTCAAGAAGATCTGCTTTATGATTATGAGCTGGGACTGACGGCGGGTTATCGCTTTATCGACCAATTTAACCAAGCGCAGTCGGCATATCAGTCCCGTATTGCATCATCGGATTATTTTCCCCGCGACCATTAAGTCAACGGGGATCACGGGTTATTCAAGGACCGGCAGGATACGCATGCAGTTGGTTGACCCTTCGACATCCATAATGTCACCTTGAGTGATGATCACTAAGTCACCGAACTCTAACAATTTTTTCTCCTTAAGTGTATTGAGAGCTGCAACGGCCACATCAAAACCAGTGTCTGCTTTGGTATCAAAATAGACGGGTGTGACTCCCCGATATAGAGCGCAGCGGTTTAAACTTCGTTCATTGGGCGACATAGCAAAGATAGGCAGTACAGAATTTAAGCGTGAGGTCATAAGCGCTGTTCTTCCTGATTCGGTCAGAGTCACCATGGCTTTGATTCCTTCCATGTGATTGGCCGCATAGATAGTGGACATCGCGATGGTCTCTTCAGCAGTTACAAACGAAGTATCGATTCGGTAATTTTGTTGGCTAGCTTCGATCATTTTCTCCGCGCCGACACACACTTCGGCCATCGAACGAACCGTTTCTACTGGGTATTTCCCAGCAGCAGTTTCACCTGAAAGCATCACCGCATCGGTTCCGTCAAGCACCGCATTGGCAACATCCATTACCTCCGCGCGGGTTGGCATTGGGTTCTCTATCATTGACTCCATCATTTGTGTTGCGGTGATCACTACTCTATTGAGTGCCTTAGCGCGGCGGATCAGCTTTTTCTGCACACCAACCAGCTCAGGATCACCAATTTCTACCCCCAAGTCACCACGAGCGACCATGATCACATCGGAGGCCATAATGATGTCATCAATATTGTGATCACTGGCCACGGTTTCTGCCCGTTCCACTTTCGCCACGAGCTTGGCCTCAAGGCCTGCATCACGAGCGAGGCGGCGAGCGTATTTCATATCTTCGCCATTGCGAGGAAATGAAATGGCCAGATATTCAACCTGTATTTCGGCGGCGAGTAGTATGTCTCGTTTGTCTTTTTCGGTCAGCGCTTCCGCCGATAAACCGCCACCCTTTTTGTTGATGCCTTTGTTATTTGAAAGTGGGCCACCGACGGTGACTATGGTGTGTATTTTAGCACCATCGACTGCTGTGACGAGTAGTTGTACTCGTCCGTCGTCCAATAGCAGCAAGTCATCCTGTTGCACATCTTGTGGTAGTTTTTTGTAGTCAATGCCAACCGAATCTTGGTCACCTTGCCCTGGGGGGAGCTCTGCATCAAGAACAAATCGGTCACCTTCATTTAAGTAGATTTTTCCTTCTTTAAATGTAGAGACCCTAATTTTTGGTCCTTGTAAATCACCAAGTAAAGCGACATGGCGACCCAACTTAGCAGCGATAGCTCTTACTCGTTGCGCTCGCAGTTTATGGTCCTCGGAGCTACCATGTGAAAAATTCATGCGCACAACATTTGCGCCAGCTTTGATAATCGCCTCTAATATCTCGCCTTTGTCTGTTGATGGGCCTAAAGTAGTCACGATTTTTGTTCTTCTTAACACAGCGGTCATTGTGTTCTCCTGATGGGGCGGGAATCTAGATTGAGTATATGCAAGATCTGGCGAAAGAAAGGGAATAAGAGTGAAATTTATCGACAGGTGTCAGATGATTTTTGTCACAAAAAAAGAGGAGTTTCATATTTTTTGAATGTAAACAAATGGCAGTTTATTGGCTAAATACACGAAGATCTAGGTATATCCGTGATGCTTGTCACGGCAATATACTAAAGCGCTTCACAATTACTTCGCAAAGTAAAAAAATTGGCATGTTATTGATTTCTGGAGCTCCCAATGTATATGGCGCAACCAGGCCATATTGATCATATCAAACAGGTCAATGCTGGTCGTGTATATAAACTCATTGACCAAAAAGGTCCCATTTCTCGCATCGATTTATCGAAGGAGAGTGAGCTTGCTCCGGCAAGTATTACCAAAATTACTCGTGAGTTAATTGAAGCTCATTTAATCCATGAAACGACAGTACAAGAAGCGATCAGCCGTGGCCGCCCAGCCGTTGGTTTACAAACCAATAATGAGGGATGGCAATTTTTATCCATGCGTTTAGGGCGTGGTTACCTAATTATTGCCCTGCATGAGTTGGGTGGTGAAGTGTTGATCGACACCAAAATTGAGATCCATGAGCTAGACCAAGATGACGTGCTCGCTAGGTTGCTTTACGAAATTGAAGAGTTTTTTCAAACCTACTCGTCGCAATTGGATCGAGTGACGAGTATCGCAATTACCTTGCCCGGTTTAGTGAATTCAGAGCAAGGGATTGTACTGCAGATGCCTCATTACAATGTGGAAAATCTGGCTCTTGGTTCTGAAATTTATAAGGCGACGGGCCTACCTGTATTTGTGGCGAATGATACCCGAGCTTGGGCACTGGCTGAAAAGTTGTTTGGCCATTCGCAAGGCAATGAAAATTCAGTTCTTATCTCTATTCACCACGGTTTAGGGGCCGGCATTATCCTCGATGGCAGGGTGCTGCAAGGTCGGCACGGGAATATCGGTGAGTTAGGCCATATCCAAATTGATCCGCACGGTAAACGTTGCCATTGTGGCAATATTGGCTGTTTGGAGACAGTCGCCAGTTCGCAAGCAATTCGTGAAGAAGTGGCGCTGCGTATTGCAAACGGTGAGGTTTCATCATTGACTGAGTACAGTGAAATCACTATTGAAGATATCTGTGAGGCCGCAGCAGAGGGTGACCCATTAGCGGTGGATGTGATAGAGAAACTAGGGCGTTATTTAGGGGCCGCAATCGCAATTGTGATCAACCTATTTAACCCAGAAAAAATTCTTATCGGTGGTGTTATCAACCAAGCTAAGAACGTGCTATACCCTGCATTGCAAAAATGCATCGAAGAGCAGAGCTTACCTGTCTATCATCAAGATCTCGAATTAGTGGAATCACGTTTTTATAAACAGGCAACCATGCCCGGTGCGGCTTTGATTAAACAAGCTCTCTATGATGGACTTTTGCTGATGAAAGTTGTCGAAGGTTAATTTTTTCGCGGTTAGATCATTTATATTTTTTACAATTAACCCATATGGCTATACTGTTATGTGAGTTCACTATAATTTTCGGGATTTCGTATGTCAGGTGTTTTAAATACGGTTGACCAGCGCACCAATCTTGTCGGAGAGAATCGACTTGAGTTGCTTTTATTCAGCTTAAATAGCCGGCAAATTTTTGCGATCAATGTATTTAAGGTGAGGGAAGTGATCAAAGTTCCTCAGTTAACGAAATTGCCCGGTTCTCATCATAATATTACGGGTGTAGCCTCATTGAGGGGAGTGCCAGTTCCTGTCATTGATTTGCGCAGTGCGATCGGTTTTCCTCCATCTCGCTTGGATAGCCAGGAACAGAACCTCATCATCACTGAGTACAATCGAACCATTCAAGGTTTTTTGGTTGGGCAAGTTCGCAATATTATCAATACCGCATGGACTGAAATTCAGCCACCACCGCGTTTAGCTGGCCGGTCTAATTACCTTACCGCTATCACCCATGTTAAAGAGGTCAACAGTAGCCATATTGTTGAAATCATTGATGTTGAAAAAGTGTTAGCTGAGATTATTGATTATGACGTTTCTATCTCAGAAGGCGTTCTTGACCATGATTTGGTTGCGGAGATGGTCGGGCGAAAAATTCTGATTGTGGATGATTCTTCAACGGCTCGTAACCAAATAAAAGGGACGCTCTCACAGCTTGGTTTGGAAATTGTCGAATGCAGAGATGGCTTAGAAGCATTGAATCTTCTGAAGTCGTGGAGCGATGAAGGAAGAGATGTAACGAGTGAGCTTTTACTGATGATCACCGATGCTGAAATGCCAGAAATGGACGGCTATAAACTGACTTCCGAGATCCGTAATGATCCGAGAATGAAATCACTATTTATTACGTTAAACACGTCACTCAGTGGCAGCTTTAATGAAGCCATGGTACAAAAAGTGGGTTGTGATCGTTTTATCTCTAAATTCCAACCCGATTTATTAGTACAAGTGGCACAAGACAGATTACGTGATGTGCTTTCGTAAGACTTTTTAACCATCATTACAACAAAGTCGTCTCTAACTTGCCGGCATGAAATAGTGATTTTTACCTCAAACGACAATGCCTTACTGATGAGGCAAGGCATTGAAAGATTAAGAAAAAGCTAAGCCATTACTTTTTCGGTTGTGCATCGATACATTGACCATTCACGGCTTGGCTTTCCGGCGCCATTAAATAGAGATAAAGCGGCATGATATCTTTAGGCGTTTTCAACAACTCCACATCTTCAGCGGGATAAGCTTTAGCACGCATGCCAGTGCGCGTGCCACCGGGATTAATTGCATTCACTCGAATTGATGTGTTGCTTAGCTCATCAGCTAGCACTTGCATCATCCCTTCTGTGGCGAATTTTGACATAGCATAAGTGCCCCAAAAAGCACGACCATCATGGCCTACGGTTGAAGACGTAAATACAATCCGCGCATCTGGAGATTTGTGCAGCAATGGCAGCGCCGCTTGGCTGAGTAAGAATTGCGCTTTGACGTTGACCTGCATGACATCGTCATAAGAATCTTCACCGATCTGCTCAAACGGGCTGATCACACCCAAAAGTCCCGCGTTATGTAGCACACCATCTAAGCGACCAAACTGCTCTGCAATGGTATCGATCATATCGAGGTAATGTTGCTTGGTGGCTCCTTTCATGTCCAGCGGAACAATCGCAGGTGTTGCGTAGCCAGCGTTTTCTATCTCATCATAAGTTTGTTCTAACTTTTTCACCGTGCGGCCGAGCAAAATGACGGTTGCGCCGTGGGCTGCATAGCTGATGGCGGCTTGTTTACCGATACCGTCGCCAGCACCTGTAACTAAAATGACTCTATCTTTGAGGGCATCTGCAGAAACTGAATAATCCACCTTGTGCTTCCTTATTGTTATGATTTGCTTTAAGTCTTCGTGACAAGGTGGTTACAATACACCAAATCAAAACCTATGAGGATTAGGACGTTGGAATTTTTATTGGACTACGGCCTATTTTTGGCCAAGATTGCGACAATCGTCGTCGCTCTTGTTGTGCTATTGGTCATTGTGAAATCGGTGGGCGGAAAAAACAGCGCGCAGAAAGGCGAGCTGGAAGTAGTGAATTTAACCGAGCGTCATAAAGAAATGGTCGAGCAGATGGAACACCATCTGCACGATGATGCTTTCTTGAAGGCTCGCGATAAAGCAGAAAAGAAAAGCGAAAAAGAGAAAAACAAAGCACGTGACAAAGCGATCAAAAAAGCGGCCAAAGAGGGAGCGCTAGATACCAAACGTGAACCGCATCTCTTTGTCTTGGATTTCAACGGCAGTATTGATGCCAAAGAAGTGAGTTCGTTACGCGAGGAAGTGACCGCCATTCTCGCCGTTGCTCGTCAAGGTGATGAAGTGCTGCTGCGTTTAGAGACTGGTGGTGGCATGGTGCATGGTTATGGTTTGGCTTCTTCGCAGCTCGATCGCATTAAAGCAGCTAGGTTACCCCTAACCATCGCAGTTGATAAAGTAGCCGCCAGCGGTGGTTATATGATGGCGTGTATTGCTGATAAAATTGTGGCCGCTCCTTTTGCGATTGTCGGTTCCATTGGCGTTATCGCGCAACTACCTAACTTTAATAAACTGCTTAAAAAACATGATATTGAATTTGAACAGTTGACCGCAGGTGAATACAAACGCACGCTGACTATGTTTGGTGAAAACAGTGATAAAGCGCGCGATAAGTTCAAGCAAGAACTCGAAGAGACTCACGAACTGTTTAAAGATTTTATCCGCGAGCATCGTCCAGCGCTTGACCTTGAGAAAGTGGCCACTGGTGAACACTGGTTTGGGACTCAAGCTCAAGAGCTCGGTTTAGTCGATGAGATCAAAACTTCTGACGACTTAGTGGTTGCTGCGTGTAAAGATAAAACGGTACTGGCAATCCATTATGTGCAGAAGAAAAAACTGACTGATAAATTGGCTGGTGTTGCGGGCGAAGCGGCTGATAGCGTGCTTCTGAAATTGATCAGTCGCGGTCAACGGCCAATCGTTTAGGTTAGGCGCGTCTTTCTCGAAGCAGGCAGATTATTTTTCGGAGAGTATTAAGCGGAGAAGTGCGTTACTTCTCCGTTTTTTTTGATCTCAGCCATTCACCGATGGCGAGTATCAACCCGGCCAACATGCCTGCTAAATGCGCTTCGATAGCCACGCGTGCATTAATAAGCTCACTGGTGTTACTTGAAGCGCCGAAAATTTGCTCCCAGACAACTTTGACAATAACACCAACCACCAACAGCCAACTGCTGCGATGCCCTTGCAGTGCTTCTTGTAGAGCCAAATAGGCAAACATTCCATGGAGCGCGCCTGAAAGGCCGACATAGACTTGCATACGGCTCAAAAAAAGGCTGACGCCTACCATCAGGCTGGTTGCCAGAAGGCTGATTAACCATTTTTTACTGCTCGGCTGAAACACAAAATGGATAATCCACAACCCTGCGATGTTCATACCAAGGTGTGTAAAGTTGGTGTGTGTGAAATTTCCTGTTAGGATCCGCCACCATTGGCCCGCTTCAATGGCAGGCCGATTCCACGCACTGAGGGCGGCCAGTGGCGGCCATTGCAACCCCAAGCAGACCAAGCTGATAGCAAGTAGTGCAAAATAACGATTTTTTTGATGGTTTATGTTTAGTAAGCAAAGGCGAAAGTAATTCACGTTATGTCTCGATACTGTTCTCAATGTGGTAAAGCGCGAAAAGCCTGCATCTGTTCTTTGATCGTACCGCTTTCCTCGTCGGTCGAGCTTATCATTCTTCAACATCCGACAGAAGAACATCGCCCAATGGGCACAGCCCGAATTCTCGATTTATCTTTAGCCAATTGTAGGCGCTTTGTTGCCGAAGATTTTAGCCGGCACGCTCAGCTGAATGAGTG
>Ga0075011_10000105_pt1 | contig 42269 bp, 36 predicted proteins | sample TARM_MetaG_T_14_FD_72354 | JGI IMG/M metagenome (GOLD analysis project Ga0075011, IMG submission 72354) | Freshwater microbial communities from Pennsylvania, USA, analyzing microbe dynamics in response to fracking - TARM_MetaG_T_14 | ecosystem: Environmental > Aquatic > Freshwater > River...
TATCAGCTTCCCCTGCTATGTTCATTCCACGGACGTCTTCAATAATACGTCGTATCCCTGTGCGAACCAGCTCGTGATCATCTACAAGGAAAACACTAATCACTCTTGTATCTCCACACTAATCTATTTGGCTCTGCACCCACCGAGGTAGTGGATAACAGCTTGGGTGCCTAGTTTAACTCAATTTTGAATTTGTTTCCTGCACTGAATATGTGCTCAAAACCAATTATTAGCAAGCAATTATTTCTAAGCGTTACTGTCAATTGAGAATTTACAAAAATATCAATTTGTTAAGGCAGCCTGACAAACATATCAGAGGTTTCTGACATTTTAAATGGCTTTTTTACGAAGTTTGAGCAAGCTCTTGTTATGTTCAAAATAACGTTACCTTATTGCGTACTATTTAAACTTATTTGACAAAAATTTAGCTTTAATACGGCTTATTACTATTTAGATACCGTTTTTGCTAATATGCATGATCAAAGAACACCTCTACCGTTCCCGGAATCAAGATTTGACTATTGAGCATGGATTTTTACTAACCCGCCAGTCGCGCGATCGACAGGGGCAAACGCAAATTGAGCTTTGGCTTGCAACAGACTCCGGGCCCACCCAGTTAATAATCAATGATCAAAGACCGGTATTTTTTCTTGAACAAGAATCCATTCCGCTTGTAAAACAACTGTTGGAATCAAAAAACCTTACCGCACAACTGCGTCCGTTAGAGATGAAGTCTTTTGATCAACAACCTCTTGCAGCCTGTTACTGTGAAACGATTCAGCAAGCGAACAAACTGAAAGCAGTATTCGAAGAAGAAAGCGTTAACGTTTTTGAATCCGACATCAGGCTCACTGATCGGTTTCTTATGGAGCGTTTTATTCAGGGTAGCCTGGCATTTACCGGGAATCGTACCCAATTAAAGGGGTTTCACAGAGTCACCAACGCCAAATGTAAAGCCGGTGAGTACACCCCCAAGCTCAGTGTTGTGTCCTTAGATTTAGAGTGTTCAGAAAAAGGAATCTTATACTCCATCGGACTGGATAGTCCTATGGACAGCCGGGTAATCATGATTGGTGAGCCTGAGGACTCACAAACCAATATTCAGTGGGTAGCCAATGAATACGCGCTTCTACAGGCTTTGTGCCAGTGGTTTATCGATTTTGACCCGGATGTCATCATTGGCTGGAACGTGATTGATTTTGACTTTCGTCTTCTGCATAAACGCGCCGAATTCCACAAAATGAAACTGTTGTTAGGACGTGGCAATCAAGCGAGCTTCTTCCGTAGCGCCAGCCAGACACAACAAGGATTCATCACCATTCCCGGCCGGGTTGTGTTAGATGGTATTGATACCCTGAAAACCGCAACTTATCATTTTCGATCCTGGTCATTAGAGTCTGTATCGCAAGAATTACTCAATGAAGGTAAAGATATCCATAACGTACATGACCGAATGGATGAAATTAACCGTATGTATCGCCATGATAAACCTTCACTGGCCAAATATAACCTCCAGGATTGTATATTAGTAAACCGCATCTTCCAGCATACTCACTTACTCGATTTCGCGATAGAGCGCTCACGATTAACAGGGGTAGAACTCGACCGGGTTGGCGGCTCAGTTGCTGCGTTTACTAACCTTTACTTGCCCCGGCTTCACCGCGCCGGTTATGTTGCCCCAAATTTGCATTCAGAGAATTGGCTGGCGAGCCCCGGCGGTTATGTGATGGATTCTCTTCCCGGTCTATACGACTCTGTTCTGGTATTGGATTTCAAAAGCCTATACCCATCAATTATCCGTTCATTTCTGATTGACCCGTTAGGGTTAATTGAAGGATTGAAACTTGAAGTCGGTAACGGTGAGGATCAGGCTGTACCAGGCTTTCGCGGGGGACAGTTCCACCGCAGTAAGCATTTTCTTCCGCATATGATCGAGAATCTCTGGGCCGCACGTGATGTAGCGAAGAAAAACAATGAAGTGGCATTTTCTCAGGCGATAAAAATCATCATGAACTCGTTTTATGGTGTATTAGGTTCTTCGGGTTGCCGATTTTTCGATACACGTCTGGCATCAAGTATTACCATGCGTGGGCATGAAATAATGAAACAAACTCAGGTGCTGGTAGAGAAACAGGGTTACACCGTCATCTATGGCGATACCGACTCCACTTTTGTCGCTCTTGATAAAGGACACAGCCAAAGTGACGCTGATCGAATAGGTAAAAAACTGGCCGACGATATTAACCAATGGTGGACAAAACACTTACAGCAGGAATACGCACTCAATTCCATGCTTGAGATTGAATACGAAACGCACTACAGAAAATTTTTGATGCCAACCATCCGTGGAGCAGAAACAGGCTCGAAAAAACGGTATGCCGGATTAATTGGTGAAGGGGAAAATGAACGTATGGTATTCAAAGGATTAGAGAGTGCCAGAACTGACTGGACGCTACTGGCACAACGCTTCCAAAACAAACTTTACTCAATGGTCTTTCATGGTGAAGATCCGGAACAATATGTACGTCAGACCGTTGAAGACACATTAGCCGGTAAACTCGATGACCAACTAGTGTATCAAAAGCGTTTACGCAGAAAGCTTAATGAGTACCAAAAAAACGTGCCTCCTCAGGTACGTGCCGCCAGAATGGCCGATGATATTAATGCTCAGCTCGGTCGCCCCCTTCAATACCAGAACCGGGGAAGAATAGAATATTACATCACGGTTAACGGCCCTGAGCCAAAGGAGTACCTAAACAGTCGTATTGACTATCAGCACTATATTGATAAGCAGCTTAAGCCCGTTGCCGATGCTATCTTACCGTTTATAGGGAAGCAATTTGAGTCCATGAGTCTGCCGCAACTAGGCCTGTTCTGAACGTTGATGGACATACTCGATAAAGCCATCCAATGGTAGCGAACGGCTATATAACCATCCCTGTACCGAACAACCACTATTAAGAAATATCGATTGCAACTGCTTCTCAGTTTCCACGCCTTCCACTACGACCATTAGCTCTAGCTCTGTCGCTACGGACTGCAGACTTGAAAATACCTTTTGGCCTTTTTCTGTTTCCAGCGCTAATACAAACGAACGATCAATTTTTATCGCATCAATATCAAATCGATTTAAATAACTTAACGAAGAGTAGCCGGTACCAAAATCATCTATATAGATTTTGGCTCCTAACTGATGAAAAATATCAAGCGACTTCTCCAGAGCATGCTCATTTATCAACATACTATCTTCAGTAATTTCCAAATGAACCAGTCCTTTCACCGGCTCAATAATGGTGGCAATGCTCTTAACATATTCTTCGTCAACAATCGTTTCAGGGGTGATATTGACACTAACCGGTACTGATATCCCGGCATTTTGCCAGTATTGAATATCCTGCACCACTTTCTTAAACACCCATAAATCCATGTCTTTCATTAACCCGGCTTTTTCAAGCCACGGCAAGAAATCACTTGGTGGGTGAACTCTACCAAGATTATCAATAGCACGAACCAAAGCCTCACACCCCACTACCTCACCATTTTGAGGGTTTATCTGCGGCTGATATTCGACACAAAACTCTTTCTGATTCATATTGCGCAATTGCTTTTCCACCGTTACCTGAGCACTTTCACGCTGCTGCGCCAGACTAATGGGATCATCACTCAGTGTTTGTGCCTCTTCGTGACGTCGCATATATGTGGTATCTAACGCCGTGATTTTAATTTCACGCTGACCGTAAACACGATTTATCGCTATAACAGCTGGGATATAAATCAGCGTTCCCAATGCCAGATTAAATAACTGCAATACCACCGCATGCCAGTCACCTTGAGTGGCAATCAATGCGTTAATAAACAGTGGTGCATTAATCGGTATAGGTACAGATGGCGCATTGACCCAGCCCATTTCAATAATCATCAAGCCGGAAATTACATTCACAATCGGGGCCAGTAAAAACGGAATAAACAGACGCGGGTTAAATATAATCGGCAAACCAAACAACAAAATTTCATTAACGTTAATAAACGCAATAGGAATGCTGGTAATAGCAATCAGCCGCAAAGTTTTGTGTTTGGAAACGATCAATAAAGCCAGAATCAACGATAACGTAGCGCCACTGCCACCAATAAACACAAATGACCCCATGAACGAAAGGTTCATGATATAAGGTGCGATACCACCAGCCATCACAGTAGAATGTGTCAGGTCACTCGCCTGCTGCAACACTTCCACCATCGGCAGTAAAGCGTAATAGCCATGAATACCAACGAACCAGAACACAGAGTTAAGAACTGCGAATACTGAACCAAAAGTGTAAGGATCATTCGCATAATCAAATATCAACAGGCTATCTAGCGAGAAACCTGAAATAGTACTCAGAAGAAAGACATTAACCAGAATCGCGACAAACAGCGTTATCAGTGCTGGGAAGACCAAATTGAGAGATTCTTTAACAATTGCGCCCGCGCTGTCAGAAGAAGTGATATGCAAAAACTTAAAAGAAAACAGGTAAGCAATTAAAGGTACAGCATATAACGGTGTGACGATTGCCATAACAATATGCAACATCTCAACCGTGTCATTGCTCTTTATTAAAGCAGTACTGATTACGATATAAAGAATGCTAAGTAGTGCAACTGGCGGCCTGGGGACACGCCACTGCATTGCCAAAATATATGAAATCGTAGCAGTCATCAGGTAAGGAAATATACTGCCGACTGAGGAGTGAATAGCGTAGAAAGAATCAACCCAAGGCCCCCTGCCCCAGATAAACTCCCCCATACTGGCAACAAATAACGCAAATGAAGACATGACTAAACACGGGATGAGCCAAATCATACTTTGTCGGATAGCATGCAGTGAAGTAATCAGATTGTCAGAGATACCACGTAAGTGGGTTTCAACTTTTGAGGGAACAAACGACATACAACTTTCCACCAGCCATCAGTTAACGTTATTGTAACAATCCATAAACTAATGTACTAGATTATTTGTAATGTCTCTTATCCTATTCGAAACTCTGTTTTGTCATATTGCTCTATCAGCCACTGACCAAAACTATCCAACAACCCAACCACTGAGCGTTTAGGAATCACTCTCTGTTTCATAAGCAGACCAAGTCGCTCAATCTCGATCTGTTTATCGGGGTAATAACGCAGGAAGTGGTTACCACACTCGATAGGATCATCAAACCATTGTTTGTCCCGGTACATCACTAATGAATAACTGGCGCGCAAAAGCTTTTTCGCCATCGTTTTCTGTGCATTCAATTGCTCGGTCTGCGAATTAGCTTTTACCATTCTTTCACGTAGCAGAGGAACCCAGTCTTTAATATCCATGTTCCAATGTTTGGCAATTTCCCAACTTGGTTCAAAATCCCCGAAACATTCAGCTAAATCGTCGCCATAAACACAGACACAACAGTGCTTAAGCATAAAACCCCAGGTAAAAATGCTATCCAGAGTAGCCACATCTTTCACCAGCGCTGTTTTTACACTAACACCATCGACAAATGGAAAGCTTTTCTGAAAACGCCAGCGAATTGTATTGAGCAAGGTCGTTTTGTTTTCCTCAAAAGAACGCTTAGTCACAATGACAACATCAATATTCGACTGACCGGGAATCGCCGTTTTACGGGCAACACTACCGTAAAGGTAAATGCTATGCAGAGCGTCCCCGATACCGGCACGTAAAAACTTAACTAAATCATCAACCACAGGTTGATATTGGGGCTGGAATGGCTCTTTAGGGTCAATAACCGATAACGTCATAAATCAAATGCTGTGTTCACTAGTTGCAATTAACCCGGTTATGTTCCACTAAGCTGAGATTTGAATCAATAGGTTATCTCTAAAAGGTGACTGTCACCATCATACGTACGTGAATAAAATTGCTTGTAAATTCTCAACTGCGATGGAGTCAAATATTCCCTTTACGCTATAATGCGCCAAACGATAAACGAAGGATAAGACTCCATGCCAAAGGCAAGTGAACTTAAAAAAGGTTTTGCAATTGTTTCTAACGGCAAAACACTACTCATTAAAGATATCGAAGTAACAACGCCAGGCGGTCGCGGCGGCTCAAAAATATATAAGCTGCGCTGCACTGATCTGACAACGGGTGCTCGCGTAGATGAGCGTTATAAGTCAGATGATTTCCTCGATACGGTAGAAATGAACAAACGCAACGTCTCCTTTTCATACGTTGACGGCGATGAGTACATCTTTATGGATAATGAAGATTACTCTCAGTTCACGTTCAAACAAGATGAAATTGCAGATGAACTGCTGTTTATCACAGAAGAAATTCAAGGTATGCAAGTGGTTCTGGTTGACGGTCAATCTGTCGCAATTGAGCTTCCATCATCGGTAGAAATGGTTATCGAAGAAACGGATCCATCAATCAAAGGGGCATCCGCTTCTGCACGCACAAAACCAGCTCGTTTCGCTACAGGCTTAACAGTTCAGGTGCCTGAATACATTGCCAGCGGTGAACGCGTTGTCATTAACACAACTGAACGTAAGTTCATGAGCAGAGCTTGATATGTCTGAATTGATTTCATTTGACGACGCAATTGAAGCGGCATACGACATCTTTTTAGAAATGGCTCCGGACAACCTGGAACCTGCTGATGTAATTTTGTTTACCGCTCAGTTTGATGACCGTGGTGCAGCAGAGTTAGTGGAAGTCGGCAACGATTGGGACGATCAGGTCGGTTTTGAAGTTGATAAAGAGATCTACGCAGAAGTTCGTATTGGTCTCGTCAATGAAGCCAATGATGAACTCGATGATGTGTTCGCACGAATGCTAATCAGTCTTGATCCGGACAATAAAGCTTGTCATATGATGTGGAAACGCGATTAAGCAGTTCATACACAAACGCCAGCCAGATCGGCTGGCGTTGTTTATTGGTATTACTCATCCATTTTCTGATAATGGATCACGTACAATTGCTCAATGCTCGGATAAATATCTGCAATCACCTGCTTGAGCTCTGCCACAGACATATTTTCCTGCTCAGCATGAAATTCATTCAATTCACAAAACTGTACGGGTTGAACAGAGAGAATCTTCAGACGGCAAAACCAACGCCCCTGCTCTAGTGTGCTGACGTCCACGACAGAGCCAACTTGATAATTACTTTCACTCTCGTCACGAATCGTTATTACTTTTTTGCCTGACAATATATCGGCTTCAAACCGGGCAAAAAATGTCATTGAAGTTGGGTACGACATAACTCTGTATCAATAATAAGGTTAAAGCCTTATGGTATATTGAACGGATATACAATTAAATGATACTTTATGTCTTATCACAGATATAAAATTTTAATTACTTCAATTGCATAAAAATAAACGCTACCGTTGCAATTTGCAGCCAATTCGTAAATTATTTGTATATTCAATTAAACACTGAGCTTCACATGTCATCAGCACCGCTATACAAACAAATTAAACAATTTATTTTGGATAAAATAGAATCAGGACACTGGCCCGTGGGTCACCGTATTAGCACCGAGCTAGAACTTACTGAACAGTTCAACGTTAGCAGAATGACAGTGAATAAAGCCATACGCGACTTGGTTTCTGAAGGCAAATTACAACGTCGGCCCCGATTAGGTACGTTTGTTTGTGTCCCGGAAGAAAAAGTTGAATCACCACTGTTGGATATTCGAAATATCGCAGATGAGATCCAAAGCCGGGGTAAGCAATACCATAGTAAAGTTATCCAACAGCGTGTTATCGCCGCCGATGATAGTGTCGCTATAAAGCTTGGAATTATGGTTGGCAGTCAGGTGTTCTATAGTGAGATTCTACACTACGAGAACGAGACACCACTTCAACTGGAAATACGCTGGGTAAACAGTCGCTATGCGCCTAATTATCTGCAACAGGACTTTTCTACAATAACTCCAAATCAGTACTTATCTGCCAATTGCCCATTAAGCGCTATTGAGCATACGGTAGAAGCGATTGTACCGGAGAGTCACATTCGAACCGCACTCGAGCTTCCAAGTAATGAGCCTTGCTTGCTACTTAATCGTCGCACCTGGAGTGATGACAAATTAGTGAGTTCGGCGCTGCTGTATCATCCGGGGTCAAAATACAAACTCACTTCAAAAGTACTGTGCTAATCGTAGTAAATAACAGCTTATCGAATAAACCTTTCACATTTTGACAACATTCCACTTGATCAAATCGAATATTTGCATTAATAATTGTATATACATTTAAGTGTACAAATACACCTGTAAGCGATTAAGTAGGGATACCATGAAACTTGTTTTGACCAATGCTCGCGTTGTTAGCATGCAAGCGGGAGATCAAGGTTACCAACCCAGTAAGTTACAATCCATTGTCATCAAAGACGGTCGTATTGAGTCAATAAGCGAACAAGCGGTTGAAACTGGAGAACACAGCGCTATTGACTGTAAAGGTAAAATAGTCACCCCAGGGTTAATAGATACCCACACTCACCTAGTCTATGAAGGCAATCGCTCAAATGAATTTGAAATGCGATTACAAGGTATACCCTATCAAACAATTGCTGCACAAGGCGGAGGTATTCTTTCTACCGTAACAGCAACACGCAAAGCCTCTTTCGAACAACTGGTAGAATCTGCCCTGCCAAGATTAGACGGCTTACTTCGAAGCGGTGTGACATCTGTTGAAATCAAATCCGGTTATGGATTGACACTCGAAGATGAAGTCAAAATGCTGAAAGCGGCAAAAGAACTTGAGCAGCATCGACGAGTTAAAGTAACCACAACCTTGTTAGCGGCTCACGCACTGCCACCGGAATTCAAAGGCCGCCCAGACGACTATATCGACCATATCTGTAATGAAATAATTCCTGCTGTAGCCCAACAACAGCTTGCATCCAGCGTCGATGTGTTTTGTGAGTCCATTGGTTTTAACCTAGAACAAACAGAAAAAGTCTTCAGTTGTGCGGTCAAGCATGGACTAAAAATAAAAGGCCATACTGAACAGCTATCTAACCTTGGCGGTACAGCACTAACCGCAAACTACAACGGGCTATCTGCCGACCATATCGAATATCTGGATGAACAAGGTGTAAAAGCATTATCTCAGTCAGATACCGTTGCCACCCTACTTCCCGGCGCTTTTTACTTCTTACGCGAAACACAGAAACCGCCCATTGATCTGCTGCGTCAACATCAAATTCCGATGGCTCTGGCCACGGATAGCAACCCAGGTACTTCGCCATTTGCTGATCTCACTCTGATGATGAATATGGGCTGCACTCTGTTTGGTTTAACACCGGAAGAAAGCCTGCGTGGTGTTACTTTCCATGCTGCTAAAGCGCTCGGCTATGCAGAAACTCGCGGGCAAATTGCCCCTGGGTTTGATGCCGATCTCGCGATTTGGAATATCGACCATCCAGCAGACCTTAGCTATCAGGTTGGTGTACCCCGTTTATACGCACGAATTGTTGATGGTGAACTCAGTCGCGAGTGATCCAAACCCCATTTTAACCGGAAGCAACAATGCGTCCCGCACTCACAATTTAATGACTCTTAACCCCAGGATACCGGGTTTAAACGAATAAAGGAGTATCACATGACTCAACAGCATAACCAAGATTCGCGACTCGATACCAGTCGAACTATTCGAGCTCCTCATGGCACAACCCTGCGCGCTAAATCCTGGCTCACCGAAGCGCCGCTGCGTATGTTAATGAACAACCTCGATCCGGATGTTGCAGAACATCCACACTCACTGGTTGTATACGGAGGCATTGGCCGTGCAGCACGTAACTGGGAATGCTACGACAAAATCGTTGAAGTATTGCAACGTCTGGAAGACGACCAAACATTAGTTGTTCAGTCTGGCAAACCTGTGGGCGTATTTCCTACCCATAAAAATGCACCACGTGTTTTAATTGCAAACTCAAACATCGTTCCTCATTGGGCCAACTGGGATCATTTCAACCAACTGGATAAAGAAGGCCTGATGATGTACGGCCAGATGACCGCTGGCTCATGGATTTACATCGGCTCACAAGGCATCGTACAAGGTACGTATGAGACTTTTGTTTCCGTCGCTAAAAAGCACTTTGACGGTCAAGCCAAGGCGCGTTGGGTTCTCACTGGCGGCTTAGGCGGTATGGGGGGGGCGCAACCACTGGCAGCAACGATGGCTGGCTTCTCTATGATTGCAGTAGAATGTGATGAGTCTCGTATCGATTACCGCCTACGTACACGTTACGTCGATAAAAAAGCGACCAGCTTAGACGAAGCCTTGACCATCATTAATGAATCAGAAGATCCAATCTCTGTTGGTCTGTTGGGCAACGCAGCGGATATCTTCCAGGAATTGGTTGAGCGCAATATCACGCCAGACGTTGTCACCGACCAAACTTCGGCACACGATCCGTTAAATGGTTACCTTCCTCAGGGCTGGAGTATGGAACACGCGGCAGCAATGCGTATTAACGATCAAGCCGCCGTAATTAAAGCAGCGAAAGCATCAATGGCTGTACAGGTTCGTGCCATGCTCGCGCTTCAGGAACGGGGAGCAGCCACTTTGGATTACGGTAACAATATCCGCCAAATGGCATTGGAAGAAGGCGTAGAAAACGCATTTGATTTCCCGGGCTTTGTACCCGCTTATATTCGTCCGTTGTTCTGTGAAGGTATTGGACCATTCCGTTGGGCTGCACTGTCTGGTGATCCGGAAGATATCTACAAAACCGACCAAAAAGTAAAAGAACTAATACCGGATAACCCACATCTGCATAACTGGCTCGACATGGCTCGTGAACGTATCAGTTTTCAGGGGCTACCAGCCCGCATATGTTGGGTTGGCCTAAAAGACCGTGAGCGTTTAGGACAGGCATTTAACCAAATGGTGAACAATGGTGAACTGAAAGCCCCTATCGTTATCGGCCGTGACCATTTAGACTCAGGTTCAGTCGCAAGCCCTAACCGTGAAACGGAAGGTATGCTCGATGGTTCAGACGCGGTCTCCGACTGGCCACTACTTAACGCGTTATTGAACACCGCCGGCGGTGCTACCTGGGTTTCACTACACCACGGTGGTGGTGTTGGTATGGGCTTCTCACAGCACTCTGGCATGGTGATTTGCTGTGATGGTTCACAAGATGCATCAGAGCGTATTGCTCGCGTTCTTCATAACGACCCGGCAACAGGTGTTATGCGTCACGCCGATGCTGGCTACGATATCGCTAAGCGTTGTGCTAAAGAACAAAAACTCGATCTACCAATGCTCAATGAAGAGCTGGCTAAACTGAAGTAAGGACATCATCAATGTTAAATTTAGTCATCAAACCAGGCACATTGTCACTCAACCAACTGCGTAAAGTGAGCCGTTCGCCTGTGGTACTCTCGCTAGATCCTGATGCCGTTCCTGCCATTGAGCGCAGTACAGAGGTGGTGGAGCAAGTCATTGCTGAAGGACGCACTGTGTATGGGATCAATACCGGCTTTGGCTTATTAGCCAATACCAAGATCGCACCTGATGATTTGGAAACACTACAGAAAAGTATTGTCCTCTCTCACGCCGCTGGCATTGGTGAGTTCATGTCTGATGAAACGGTGCGGCTAATGATGGTATTAAAAATTAATAGCTTATCACGCGGTTTCTCAGGAATTCGTTTACAAGTGATCGAAGCTTTAATGGCACTGGTTAACCATCAGGTATACCCATGTGTTCCCCAAAAAGGGTCTGTGGGCGCTTCTGGTGACTTAGCCCCTCTTGCTCATATGAGTACAGTTCTACTGGGTGAAGGTCAGGCTCGCCATAACGGCAAAGTCATCTCTGGCTTAGAAGCGCTTAGCATTGCTGGACTGTCCCCCATAACACTGGCGCCTAAAGAAGGGCTTGCTTTGTTAAACGGTACTCAGGCATCAACAGCATTTGCTCTTGAAGGCTTGTTCATGGCAGAAGATCTGTTTGCCTCTGCTACCGTATGTGGCGCAATGACGGTAGAAGCAGCTTTGGGTAGCCGTCGTCCCTTTGATCATCGCATTCATGAGGTTCGTGGCCATCAGGGGCAAATTGATGCAGCCGCAGCCTATCGTTACATACTGGATGAAACCAGTGAGATTGGCCATTCACATACCGGATGTGAAAAAGTACAGGATCCCTATTCACTACGCTGCCAACCTCAGGTTATGGGGGCCTGCCTACAGCAAATCCGTAACTCAGCTGAAACCCTTAAAACAGAAGCAAACTCAGTGTCAGATAACCCACTGGTATTCGCAGAAGAAGGCGATATTATCTCCGGTGGTAATTTTCATGCTGAGCCTGTGGCAATGGCCGCTGACAACTTAGCGTTAGCTATTGCGGAAATAGGTAGTCTGTCAGAGCGCCGTATGGCTCTGCTTATCGATAGCGCATTAAGCAAACTTCCGCCATTTCTGGTCGATAATGGCGGTGTTAACTCTGGCTTTATGATCGCTCAGGTAACATCAGCGGCACTGGCAAGTGAAAATAAAACACTGGCTCATCCTGCTTCCGTCGACAGTCTGCCAACATCCGCTAATCAGGAAGACCACGTATCAATGGCAACGTTCGCAGGTCGTCGTTTGCGAGACATGAGTGAAAACACCCGTGGTATTCTGGCGGTAGAATATCTTTCATCTGCCCAGGGGTTAGATTTCCGGGCACCCAACAAGTCGTCAGATCGCGTTGAAGAAGCAAAGCAAATCCTGCGTGAAAAAGTCTCTTTTTACGATAAAGACCGCTACTTTGCTCCGGATATTGAACAAGCCAATACGCTGCTTAAACTGGCAGTCCATAACCACTTACTACCAAATAATATTTTACCTAGTATTCAATAAGTTAAAATCAAACAAAAGCGAATCAGACCATGTATGAAGAGCCCTTCCGGGCTCTTTTTTATCATAAGCTCAAAGAAAATACGTATAAATAGTGAGAAATGTCACTGATTGGACCATTAAAATATCAATAGCAGTTATAATCCATTCAGTTTTGACTATATAGCGGAAATTATGTTTCTTAATCCATACTTCTCAAGCCAAGGTAAACAGTTTCAATTCACACGCGAACAAGCGAGCCATTTTGCTAAAAAAGTCGCAGGTGATTTTAACCCTATCCACGACGAAGACAGTAAGCGTTTCTGTGTTCCCGGAGATCTGTTATTTGCAGTACTGCTGAAACAGGAAGGCATTAGTAAAAAAATGAGCTTCAAGTTTTCAGGTATGGTGAACAACGGAATCGCCCTGCACATTGAGAACAAATGCGATAAAGAAAGTGCCGTTGTTGATGAAGCGGGCAAAGAATATTTGCACATGAACCGTGAAGGTGAAGTTAGCCATGATGCTGCTTTTATCGAGCATGTCGTGACAAATTATGTTCAGTTTTCCGGTATGAATTTCCCGCACATCATGGTTCCTCTGATGGAAGAGCAACAAATGATGATTAACCCTCAGCGTCCACTTGTGATTTACGAGAGTATGGATGTTGAATTTGAACGTTTGGACCTGACTGACCCTGAAGTAGAATTCTCAGGTGCAACGTTTGACGTAGAGGGTAAACGCGGTGTAGTCACCATGAATTTTGCATTTAAAGAGCAGGATGAAGTGGTCGGTCGTGGCGTAAAACGCATGGTTGCAAGTGGCCTCAGACCTTACGAGCAATCAGCGATTGACGATTTGGTACAGCGCTTCAATGACAGAAAAGAAGACTTCCTGGCGAAAATGGCGGCTTAACCAAATCAACGGAAACGATAATAGCCCTGCTCTTCGAGTAGGGCTTTTTCGTTGATTCGGGACAATGATACCAATCAGAATAATACCAATATGGATAAGTCAGTGTTCAGGGTATTGCATAGAGAAAAACATCAAAAGCTTAAGATTGGCTTTACAACCAGCGTCTCACTCTCGCCTGATAATCGATATAAGGCTGACCAAAAATTTTAACCAGAGTTCGTTCCTCTGGTTGTATCTGAAAGCGATTCATGTACCAGACAAACAACCCACAGGTCATTAAACTAAAACCATTCTGTTGCCAATAAGCAAAGCCAATTAAAAGTAATAATAATCCTAAATACATTGGGTTACGTGAGTAATGAAAGATGCCGCTCTCAACTATCGTTGTTGCCTCATGCGGCTTGGTCGGATTCACTGTTGTTTTTGCTTTGCGAAACTCATAAATCCCCGCGATACCGATAAACCCGGACAGAACAAAACAGGTCCACCATACCCAACTAACAAAAGGTAAAGGAATATGCGCAAACGTAAGAATATGAGCGAAGCGATTAATTAACACCATAGCGACGACAAAAACCGCTACAGGCGGAATTTTTAACTCCAGTCTGTGCATTCCCTTATCCTTTCCTGTTCAACTGTAATCATTATAGTAAAACTAAGCCCAGACGTTGCTGGGCTTAGTTAATTAACCTGATTTGAGAAATCAGAGAATTGAAAGTAGAGCCTGTAACGGATGCTTCGGCTTAATATTCTCAAAACGTTTTACCTGACTTCGACACGAATATCCGGTAATCAGGCAACGTTCTTTAGGTAAATTTTCAAGACTCGGTTTCCAGCTCAGCCCATAGATGTCTTTCGACATCTGATATTTATCCAGTTCGTGGCCGAATGTCCCTGCCATACCGCAACAACCTACCGGTAGTGTTTTCAACACCCCGCCAAAATGAGTAAAGATTTCCCCCCACTCTTTCTCAGCATTAGGCAATTTTGTCTTCTCTGTGCAGTGTGCCAATAAATACCAGGGGGCATTCTCACTTGCTTGCTGAGGTATATCAAACTGTTCAAGACGCGGTTTTAACCACTCGTGCACAGTCAATACATCAAAATCACCGCGCTTATCGCCCAATATTTCAGCGTACTCATCGCGATAACACAATACCAGCGCTGGATCGACACCGACCATCGGAATCTCAAGATCAGCCACTTTTTCTAAAAACGCTGCTGTACTCTCTGCAGTAGTTTTAAATTGCTTGAGGAAACCTTTGATATGCTGCGCCTTACCATTAGGTTTGAATGGTAGTAGCACAGGTTTCTTACCCAGCTTAATAGCTAAAGCAATAAAGTCTTCCACCACATCCGCATCGTAATAGCTAGTAAACGGATCCTGAACAATAATGACATGTTGCTCTCTGTCCTCTTTTGCCAGTCCAGCTAACTGTTGCAGGTCAAAGCTTGAGACCGGATGACGTCGAACACGCTGCGCTAACGTCGGTACAGTGAGCAGTGGCGTATCAACGTAACCCACAGTTTTAGCTGTCAGACTTCTCACCCAGTTTTGTTCGATGACTCCATTAACAAATCTCGGCGCTTTCGCCATCAATGGCAGCATAGTTTCAATGTTGGCAACCAGATAATCTTTCGCCGGACGCTGGTATCGTGAGTGGTAAATATTCAGAAAGCGTGAGCGGAAACTAGGAACATCCACTTTGATAGGACACTGACTTGCACACGCCTTACATGCCAAACAGCCGTTCATCGCTTCATACACCTCATGAGAGAAGTCGTCTTCATGACGCTGGTTAAGGCGGTTGCGTACCCGATCAATCATCGTTTTTATCGTCGGTGTTTTAGACAACGTCTGCTGTTCCAAATCGAGGATATCAATATCCTGCTCAGTCAACTGACGCAACCACTCACGAACAAGGCCTGCACGACCTTTAGGCGAGTGACGACGATCAGCTGTGACTTTCATCGAAGGACACATTGGAGAGCTGGTATCATAATTGAAGCACAAGCCGTTACCGTTGCACTCCATCGCTTGTTTAAAGCTATCGCGAACCTGTACATCTATTTGACGGTCATAATAGCCACGTTTTGTGTCTGCGACTTTGACCAATTCGAAATTGGTATTAAGCGGTGTACATATTTTACCTGGGTTCATTTTGTTGTGCGGATCAAAAGCCTGCTTAACACGGCGCAGCTCGTTGAACAGCTCTTCACCAAAGAACTCAGGGCCGTATTCAGATCGGAAACCTTTACCATGCTCGCCCCACATTAAGCCGCCATACTTAGCCACCAGCTTAACCACTTGATCTGAAATCTCATGCATCAACAACTCTTGCTTGGGATCGCACAAATCTAAAGCGGGTCGAACATGCAATACCCCTGCATCCACGTGACCAAACATTCCGTATGCTAACTGCTTAGAATCGAGCAGTTCTCTGAATTCAGCAATAAAATCGGCCAAGTTTTCCGGTGGCACACAAGTATCTTCAGTAAACGGTACAGGTTTGGCTCTTCCCTTAGCAGCGCCAAGCAAACCAACCGCCTTCTTACGCATATTGTAAATACGGTTGATACTCGATAAATCAGTACAGACCTGATAACCAATGATTCCACCCTGCTGATTAGCAATCATTTCCTCCAGGTTCGCCGTGAGCTTAGCCACAAGGCCTTTAACCACGTCTTCATCCTGATCGGCATACTCAACAATGTTGATGCCCTGCATTTCTTTGCCAGCAACATCAGTAATCAGGTCACTTACGCTGTGCCAAACGATATCTTCTTTAGCGAGATTTAACACCTTGGAGTCTACCGTCTCTACCGATAAGGCATTGGCTTCAACCATCAGAGGAGCATTACGCAAGGCTGAATCGAAGGTATCGTATTTAACGTTAACCAGCGTACGAGCTTTAGGAATTGGTGTCAGATTGAGTTTAGCTTCTGTGATAAACGCTAAAGATCCCTCAGCGCCACACAACACACGAGTAATATTAAATTGATCAGTCTCAGCGTCGATGGCATTTTTTAAGTCATAGCCAGTAAGGAAACGATTTAATGGTGGGAATTTTTCAATGATCTGCTGACGTTTTTCACGGCAAACGGCTTCCGTTACCCGCATCGCTTGATGGGCATAATTCCCTTCATCTGGCGTACCATGCGACAGGTCCGACTCTAAAACAGAACCGTCAGCAAATACGGCCTGTAGGGATAATACGTGGTCTGAGGTTTTTCCGTATTTCAGTGAGCCTTGTCCTGATGCATCGGTATTGACCATACCACCAATGGTTGCCCGATTACTGGTCGATAAATCAGGAGAAAAGAAAAAACCATGCGGGCGAACCGCATCGTTAAGTTGATCTTTGATCACGCCGGTCTGAACACGAACCCAACCTTCTTCCGTGTTAATTTCCAGAATTTTGTTCATATAACGTGACAGATCGACCACGATACCTTTCGTCAACGACTGACCATTAGTACCAGTGCCTCCGCCTCGTGGTGAGAACGTCACACGTTCAAACTCTGGTTTAACGCCTATTTTACCGATCAAGGCAACGTCTTCAGTAGACCTTGGTAAAACAACCGCTTGTGGCAATTGCTGATAAACACTGTTGTCAGTTGCTACGGCTAAACGGCTTGAATATTGGGTTTCGATATCGCCAGTAAAGCCGGCGGCTTCTAGTTCATGTAAATAAGTTAAAACAACCGGATCGACGTCAGATTGAAGGTGAAGTCTTGGTAACATTTGCTTCCTGCCCGTACTTCGCTGATCCTATCAGCATTGGGATTATTAGATTATATTTCTATGAATCACGTCACTTTACAACATTTAAAAAGGTGATCAAATCAGAATATGATTGACATAAGGCAACAAATTCCTTTTTCTGGTTTTGTAGAACGTATTGATCATTGCCTGTGCAAAGCAAACGTTTGCTACATAAGTATGCATTACCCTAGTATTTACGGGAACCAAAATGAAAAAAAATAAAATTGTCACCACGGAAGACATCTTGCTGAAGCTTTGTCAGTCCGTTTCTTCAGTATTAACTTCAGCAACAGCGTCAAACATCAGCTACTCAGCAATGGTGCAGAAAATTAACAAAACGTCACTCAAGCCTGACTTCGGTTGTTTTGTCCTGTTTGACGGCGGTTTTTCCGGGTTAGTTGTGATTAACTTTACCGCCAAGGCAGCCTTGGAGGTTTACACTAATTACATGCGTAACATGGGTATGCCCGATGATGAGTTAGCTGTTTTACATACTTCCGATGAAGTAGGTGATGTATTAGGCGAACTGATGAACCAACTCGTTGGCGATTTCACCAACAAGATTCGTAAGGAACTGCAAACCAACATAACTCAGAACCAGCCAAAGATGTTGTCACTGAATAAACAGGTAATATTGTCTGTGGATACAAACCTGGATCGACCTCAGGCGCGACGCGTTACATTCTCTACCGAGAAAAACAACATCTTCTATCTCGAACTTGCAATGGATAAAACAGAGTTTATTCAGTTAGAAGAGTTTGAAATTGCAGAAGATGAAAGTCCGGACTCCATTTTGGAAAGTGCTCAGAAAGCAAAACCAGCACGCAAAGATTCTCATTCTGACGATGACATAGCCAATGATCTTTTGGATGAACTTGGCTTATAACTGCCAATGCCACCCATTCGGGTGGCATCTTCCCTTTCACAATTGCTGCAAAAACGTTAAAATAGCCGACTGTTGTAAACATGGTAATGGGGTCTGTTGACCTAGTATTTTTTGAATGTCGATTGAAAAAAAGAAAGCCCTGAAAAAAATTGCCAAATGCCTTGAGCTTGGCAACTCAGCCAACGTAAATGAAGCGGCTAATGCCATCAAAATGGCTCACCGTTTAATGCTAAAATATGGTCTGGATAAAGATGATATTGAATTCATTAAGTTAGGTAAGACTCAATCCAGCCACTTACTACCAGCATCTATCAGCTCTGGAATCCTCAGAATTATACGTGGTATTAACACAAAATTCGGCGTTGAAGCCGTGTTGATTAATCACAAAGGCCTCAAACGTGTCGAATTTATTGGTGAAGCTGACCGTGCTATTTTCGCCGCCTTCGCGTTTGATATTGTTTATCGTGAAATGAATGAACACACAGGCCAGTTCCGAAATAGCTTTGCCGGTACTGGCACATCTGCGCAAGAAGTTACTAGAAGAGTAAACTCGTTCGTTTCCGGCTGGATTGAAGGGGCGTTAGAAAAGCTTCCGGAAATTTCTCCAGATGAAGAATCTGCAAACAAAATCAACGATTATATTGATAAAGAATTCAAAAATGTTGATAGAGAGACGTTCAAACAGCAACTCCGTGAAGCGATGAAAAACCTCACAGCCGACTATGAAGTGGGCTTGAAAAAAGGTCGTAGAGTTTCGGTTAACCGCCCTATCGACGGAGCTCAGGCCCCCAAACTTTTGAAGTAAAATCACTAATTGGTGATTTTACGTCAATCCTACGTCAAATCAGACTTTTCCTAGTTGATCTAAGCGTTGTAATCCCGTTTTATGCCCATATAACCCCGTAGTTCCTATACTGGTGGGTATAACAAAACAACATGGAGTAGATACATTGAAAAAAATCACGTTAGCCTTAGTAGTGGCGGTAGCGTTATCCGGCTGTCAGGCAACACAACGCCAGAATGCAACAACCGGTGAAACGGAAACTAATTCTGCCACCAAAGGGGCGCTACTTGGCGCCTTAGCAGGTGCTGCAGTTGGTCTCGCTTCAGGTGATGATGCAAAAGAGCGTCGTCAACGTGCATTAGTGGGTGCAGCTGGCGGTGCGGCCGTTGGTGGTGGTGTTGGTTACTATTTTGATCGACAGGAAGCTGCGTTACGTAAAGAATTATTAAATTCCGGTGTTCAGGTTGAGCGTGTTGGTGAGAATCAACTTTTGCTTCGCTTAGAAAACGGAATTGGTTTTGCCACTAACTCCTACCAGTTGGATGCGAGTATTCACAACACTTTACGTGGCGTGGCAAGAATCTTAGTTGAATACCCAGATACCAGTTTAGTGATTGATGGGCACACAGATAGCACTGGCAGCGACACAACTAACCAAATCCTTTCAGAGCGCCGCGCTGAATCTGTTCGTTCATTCCTGATTTCGCAGAATGTTGCCGCTGGCCGTGCGATCGCTCGTGGCAATGGCGAACGTTACCCATTATGCAGTAATTCAACTTCGACTGGCCGTGCATGTAACCGCCGCGTCGAAATTCAGATTTTACCTCTCAAATAAAACTTATTGGTATAATCTGTTACACAGCATTAAGATGTAGAATAGTTTTTAAACTCAGATCCCAGCGAACAGCTGGGATTGTTTTCTGTTACGAGACTGGAATCTTGCTGTGTACCGATTGTTCGTTTGTATTCTGACCTTTAGTGCTCTCTTTTCTGCACATGCTGAATCGATATCAGAGCTTTTGCAACAAGCGAAACAGAATAGCCCCGCTGCTCAGTACCAACTTGCCCTAGCCTATCAGGCAGGGACAGATAAAGACCCACAGGAAGCCTTTTACTGGCTACAGCAATCGGCAGAGAATCAATATCCTCAAGCCATACTGGCACTGTCACAGCATTATTTATCAAATGACGATACTGGTCAGGCGATGTACTGGTTAACAAAACTGGCCGTCACAGGTAATGCCACTGCGCAATTTAAACTGGGGCAGCTCTATGAAGAGGGTTTTCAACCCGGTACACCACTCGACATGGCGGAAATCTGGTTTCATGTCGCTGCCGACAAACTCCCACAAGCAGAACAAGCCTATGCCCGAATCCTAGAGCAACGATTTAATCAGCAAAGAGCCAAACAGCTATCAGCTATGGAACAACTGGATACAGTCGCAGAGAAACAAACAACGCTATCCGATACAGGTAACTCAGTGCCTGCATCAGCAACGGCTTTATCGAAACACCCCATACAACCAAACTATCTATTTATCGCTTTGGTGATACTAGCAATGGTTGTGGCCTTGACTGTCTACCGCATATTCAAAAACAAAAAACAACGTTCTCTACAGTCAGAAAAACTAAGTCAGCAACAAATGGCCGATAACGTCGCCACAATTAAAAAGCAAAAACGTCAGTTAGATACGCTTTATAAAGAGCTTAAGCGTTATCAGAAAATTCAACAAAACGCAGAGAAAGATAACTACCATCAACTGGCTTGCGCCGTCTTTGGCTATCACCCAGATCAAGTGCCGGATGAAAAGCAGATCAAAGTTCGTTATAAACAACTTTGCAAAATTTATCATCCTGACATGAAAGGAAGTCAGGAAGAAATGAAACGTCTCAACAGTGCCTTGAAAGTCATTCTGGCCAATGTTAATAATTAGTTACAATAATTTAAATCGTACTTTTTCTTCTCACTCCCCTATATAATTGATCTTTACCTTATATCTCCCCATATAAAGAAACATAACATTAACAAAAGCAACGCAACTGTGTCATAATCCGCGGCGAAAATTTACGGTACCGAATAAATTTGATATCAACGCCATTACGTTTGATGACGTTAGTATTAACCCGTGTGGCAGACATTGTTCAAACTTAAACAGAACAGGGTTCGGTGAAGTAACTTCATCACGGACAAATGGTGTCACCAGGGATAATACCAATCGCAGCAACTAAACCTTCTTTCTTGCTGCGATTGGTATAAGTACCAGAAGTAAGGAGAAAATATGTTTACTATCGAAGGTGTTTGCGACTGGTGTAAAAAAACCAGTTTGCTGACAAAGCATGAATATATTGATGGAAAAGCTCATCATTCATGTGAACAATGCAATGAGCTCGCCCGTATGGATGTAAGACAATTTAATATTGCAGAACAAGCACTCAGAGAACGTCAACACTCCCACTCACTTTGACGACTGTTCAGCGCGTCTAAGCCGCGCATTAAATGGATACATAGATTGATCCGCAATTTGTAACACTTCATCAAGGGGAAGGCTTTTATCTAAATCACCAGCCATCCCCACCGAAGTCGTTACTATCAACGCCTGATCATCCCCTTGTCCCAAAATGACAATGAGCGGATCTTCTTTAAATGCAACGCCGTTTTCCTATTTCACCTCTACAGGCCAATACAAATTTGTCGCTACCAATACGACAAGCTTGTGCCCGCAAAGATCAGCCAGAATAATCTGCACTATCTTGCTAGCGGACACACTCCGAGCTATCAGCTAAAACCACTGTATAAACCAAAAAGATCAAAAACCAAGTTTAAAAAGTCTGTCGACACTTATTTCTTATACAAATAAGAAGTTATTATTTTTCAATAAGTTAAAAACAATCCAAAATATACGCTAATAAAAATGTACAAAAAATCGACTTTTAAACTTGATCAGTCATCAATAACATAATACTGTATACGCATACAGCATGTATAAAAGGACAGTGTTATGCTTAATGTAGAAATGAATCCCTCGGATTTCGGTAACCCAACATTTACTTCGACATACCACACAATGAAAGGTGGTGAATTGTTTAGCTGTTTAGCCAGATTATCTAAACATCAACAGTGGATCCTGTTCACCGGCGAATGTCCTCGCCCACAATATAATGAGCTATCTGCTCATCACATACATTGCAGTAAAATCATTCACATGAAGCCATCTCAATCTCAGTCTGAAATTACCATTGTAATGAAAGCAATCCAGTCGGGTAATGCCAGTGCCATCGTTGCATCCGGCAATATTGATCTTGTTAGTCAGAAACTTTTACAACAAATGGCCAATGAACATCAGTGCGAAGTTTTCTTCCTACCTCCTACCCAACATCAATATCACTAAATTTCGTTTTCCAATCTGTCTTTTGCCCTCTGTTTTGCAGAGGGTTTTTGTTGTAGCGTTATTTAAGGTGAGATATTTAAGCAAACGTTTGCTTTTTCTCTGGCGACAGAAATTAGTTCTGGTATGATGCGCGCAGTAATTGATATCTCAATTCGCTTAGATATCTTCTTTAATACGACGTTTGAAATAAGACAGGATTATCTCAATGAGCCTTGCTGACCAAGTTCTTGCCGTCAACGACGACCTCCCAATTCGCACCCACCAGCCTGTTCACAGTGGCAAAGTTCGCTCTGTCTATTGGCTTACTGAACAAGACAGCCGCAGGTTAATCAAAGAAAAAGGCTATGATGTAGCAGAAGATGCACCACTGGCTATCATGGTTATCAGTGACCGAATTTCTGCTTTCGATTGTATCTGGCATGCTCAAGGAGGCCTTGAAGGGGTGCCGGGTAAAGGTGCAGCGCTGAATGCAATTTCTAATCATTGGTTCAGACTGTTCAAACAAAACGGTTTAGCAGATAGTCATATTCTCGATATTCCACATCCATTTGTCTGGATTGTCCAGAAAGCCAAACCCATTAAAATTGAAGCGATTTGTCGTCAGTACATTACCGGCTCGATGTGGCGTGCATACGAAAAAGGTGAACGGGAATTCTGCGGTATCGAGCTGCCTGAAGGGCTGGAAAAAGACAAAGCTCTGCCTGAATTGCTCATGACCCCGTCAACCAAAGGGATACTCAAAGGTATTCCAGGCGTTCCGGAGGCCGATGACGTCAATATTACCCGTAACAATATTGAAGATAACTACGCTGCATTTAACTTTAGTAAAGTAGAAGATATTGCCCTGTACGAAAAACTGCTTAAAGACGGTTTCAGTGTGATAAGCCAAGCGCTAAAAGAGATAGACCAGATTTTTGTCGACACCAAGTTTGAATTTGGTTACGTCGCTGACGCAAGTGGCACAGAGAAACTCATCTACATGGATGAAGTCGGAACTCCGGACTCCTCACGTATCTGGGATGCAAAAGAGTATCAAGCAGGAAACATTGTCGAAAATTCAAAAGAAGGATTCCGTCAGTTCCTGTTGAACTACTTCCCTGACCCAGACATTCTTCTGAACAAAGAACGGATGCCTGAACGTGAAGCGCTTGCTCGCGATAATGCATTACCATTAGAAGCACTACTGGATATTTCAAAAACTTACTTAGGTATTGCAGAGAAAATTGTTGGGCACAAAATCGAATTGAGTGAAAACCCTAAACAGGAAATCATTCAGATTCTTGATAAACAATACGGCTTAATTGATTAAGCGGATCAAAAACGGGGCTGTCATAGCCCCGTTTGTTATACCTTTTCAACGATTATCAATCCGGGCAAATCAGAAAAAACTTATCCAGATTAATATCATAACGTAATGATAAATTCGTCCTGTTTACTATATCGAATTTCCGCCTCCGATTGAGTCTGAATCACATCAATCTGCTTTTGATCCAACGCGTAAGGCATAACAAGCCTTATCTCTTCAATACCTTCAAGCTTAGCGAGCTTCACTAAAGCAACCAAATTCGATTCATCGCTATGGCGACTGGACAAACGCTCAAGAGCAACATCCCACAGTCTTTCATCAGGTGATTTACCATCACTCTGTTTGATTGCATCGTGCCATACAGTACCAAACACCGGAGCAAACGATTTTAACGCTTGAGAAAAAGTCCACGTTTTAGAGCAGGAAGCACCCAGAAAGGTGGTATAGTCGAACACTGCACAAATACGTTGTTGTTTTTCCATTCTGTCCTCCGACACAATTGGCAACACAGTATTCCTAATATTAGGGATCTCTTACTTTATAGCAATACGATATAAAAAAACGTTCTTTTATGCCTTTATTTCTCATTACTACGCTATATAAAAACCAATTTAGTAACAAAATATGCTAATAGCATTCAACAAGATATGCGCTTTGATTAATAATTGATCTACAAACTATCCATTGTGAAAATCACGTACCAGATCCACCCATAAAAGATAAACTCGCAGCGCGGAAGATTAAATTCCCACTATATTCTGTCAGGCTACTTGAGATCGATCACCCGGCTGGCTTTTCTGTATTGCACACGGTACCCCGTCCATCTGGGCAATTCCCACCGTTTAGGATCTCCTTTACGCAATCCGGACTGGTAAACAAGGCAGACAAGTTTGCGTTTAACGTAATATTCGACCTTGAGTTGGAGATCATTCAATATCACTTCAAATGGATACAGCTCAGCAAACTCTTGCTTTTGCCAATAGGGAATACCGTCAAATTTAAAGTCATCTGCTTCAAACATGTTGAGTTCATCTAATGAACAGATTTCCAAAGCGGTCAGTTGTTCAGCAAACCACTGTTCAAAAGTCAGATCGTGATGAGACACCGTGTTCTCGTCATATCCGAGTTCCACATAAATTTTCCACAACTCAATGTCTTCCATCCGCTGTTTGGCAAATCCCGGAAAACATTGCTCCGTTTTCACTGCTTCAATAATTGACTGAACAGCAAATTCACCACTGGCTTCGATTTGCTTAGTTTTGATGGTACGCCCTGCATATACCAACTTCTGCACAGATATAAGCGAACCATTTTCAACCGTGGATTCTGCCTGCTGCCACTGACCAAGTTCCAATTCTTCAATCAAATCAAAACTCATTGGCATCATTACCGTTGCCAGCGTAAGTGTTTGCTTAACTCCCCGGCCTGGCAAGCTATGCTGGTCAAGAACCACTGCTGCTTGATCTTTATCAGCAAAACGACAGTTTCGACCAACCAGAACTTCCATGGCACCGTTGCCTAGGGCTTCTCGACGCCGTTCACGACGGACAAAAACCAGTTCCGGATGTCGCTGAGCAATTTCTCTGATTAACAACTGATGCTGATAGCGGGAAGCCACTTCCAGTTGGGGCAACTGATAAATGTCACGCATTTGTTCTGATAATCCCTGAGCTTCCTTTAGTGCGTCCGGGTCAACATGAACACCAGAAAATTGATGCCCTCTGACCAACTGAATTAATAGTTGCCCATCACAGCACAAAGGCTCTTCCTGCTTGAGTTTTTCCGCCTGTTCTTCATTTGATGACAACTTATAAATAGCTGCGGGCACAGCCAGCGCAGCGGTAAGGTCAACCATCGCTTCCTTCAGTGCTCTGTGTTCAATTCGAGCCACTAAGTCAGCATAGAGCGCATCAACGGGTAACGGGGCAATCTGAAGCCCGTGTGGTGCAATCACTCCATCCTCATCAATGGCTTGCATTCCCTGTAGAATTGAGCAAGCTTGAGTCAATGTTTTCTCCGGCAGTGACTCTAAAAATTCCAGATCTTCCAGTCGGTAGCCACAACTGGCTGCTGCTAACAGTGGTTCAACCAAATCTTCTCGTTGCAGTGCCGGAGCGGTTGCAGAATCCAGTGCCGCATGTTGTCCATATAAGCGAATAGCAGTGCCATTCATAACCCGACCAGCACGCCCGCTTCTTTGCTTTGCACTTGCTTGTGAAATCGCTTTGAGTGTCAGAGTGGTTCTGCCATTACGCTGCTCATTTCTGCGTTCCAAACCACTGTCAATAACAACAGAGATGTTAGGTATTGTTAAGGATGTTTCGGCAACATTGGTAGCCAGAACCACTTTTTGACAATTTTGAGGATTAAGAGCGAGCGTGCGTTCGCCGTCAGACACCGAAGCATGTAAAGGGACAACCAACAAATTATCGATACCTGAAAGCATCTGCAAACATTGTTGAATCTCTTTTCGCCCCGGAAGAAATACCAGCAGATCTGCATCTGTTGATGTTAATGCCCCCAGCACTTCTTGTTTGACACGTTCAGCCAGATTGCGGCTATCCGGTAACTGGCGTGAATCAGTGGCACTGATGCTGTATTTGTACCTCGTAAACCCGGCCTTTGGCTTGTAATCTTTCCGCGTGGAGATAACGAGCCAGTCGCTCACCTTCAATCGTTGCAGAGGTAACAATCAATCGCAGATCCTGCTGCTGTTTTAATAACGCAACTAAAAGGTCGGTATCCCAACGCCGTTCATGAAACTCATCAATCATGACAATATCGAAATCGGACAATTTGTTTTCAGCAAACCAACGCAATGCAACCCCGGGGGTAACAAACACAACCTGAGAGTGATCACTGAACTGATTTTCCAGCTTAATTGAGTAGCCAATTCGCTTTCCCACTTTCTGGTTGTGTTGAGCGGCTAAATATTCCGCCAGAGATGTACAGGCAATCCGGCGCGGCTCAATCACTAATATTCGCCCCTGTTCTGCCGCCCACAAAGGCAAACAGGTAGACTTTCCTGAACCGGTTTCGGCTTCCACCACAACTGATTGTTGTTTTAAACAAGCTAAAAAGGACTCTTTTAAAGATTGTATTGGTAATAACTGCATTATCTTTTAAAAACTATCGACATTATTGGGCCTCATTGCAGCGAATGTGCCGCCAGCATTGGTAACTTAGTACCGGCCATGCGCTACATTGAGTAGTATATTGTTCTGAACACAACCGCTTGTCTATTTACAAGCGAGTCACTAAGCCGTTATCATTTTTAAGTCACCTTCTTTTCATCTATAAATAGGCAAAAAATGAATAACGATAAACGCCCCCTATATATTCCATATGCGGGCCCGGCTTTATTGAGCACCCCACTACTCAACAAAGGCAGCGCTTTTTCGGCTTCTGAGAGAGCAGAATTCAACTTGGAAGGGCTTCTTCCTGAATCCACCGAAACGATACAGGAACAAGTGGTTCGTGCCTATCAACAATATTGCAATTTCGACAACGATATGGATAAACATATCTATTTGCGCAATATTCAGGATACCAACGAAACTCTGTTTTATCGCTTAGTACAGAACCATGTTTCAGAGATGATGCCGATTATTTACACGCCAACAGTCGGCGCTGCATGTGAAAACTTCTCTAACATCTATCGTCGCGGACGTGGCCTATTTATTTCCTACTCTAACCGTGACCGCATTGACGACCTGTTAAACAACGCAGCCAACCACAATGTAAAAGTGATTGTGGTCACTGATGGTGAACGTATCCTTGGCCTCGGTGACCAGGGTATTGGCGGTATGGGAATTCCCATTGGTAAACTTTCACTGTACACCGCTTGTGGTGGTATCAGCCCGGCTTACACACTCCCTATCGTACTGGATGTGGGTACTAATAATCCTCAACGTTTGGCAGACCCTATGTACATGGGCTGGAGACATCCGCGTATAACAGGTGCTGAATACGACCAGTTTGTCGAAGAATTTATTCAGGCTGTTCAACGTCGCTGGCCGGACGCGCTCATCCAGTTTGAGGACTTTGCGCAAAAAAATGCCATGCCACTATTAGAGCGCTATAAGAATCGTATCTGTTGTTTTAATGATGACATTCAAGGTACCGCTGCGATTACTGTCGGCTCACTGCTCGCCGCGTGTAAAGCTGCCGGCAGCCAGCTCTGTGAACAACGTATTACCTTCTTAGGTGCAGGTTCCGCAGGTTGCGGTATTGCTGAAGCAATCATCGCACAAATGGTTTCGGAAGGCATTTCTGATCAACAAGCCCGGTCGCAGGTTTATATGGTCGACCGTTGGGGCCTACTGGAAGAAGGCATGCCTAACCTGCTCGATTTCCAACAGCGTCTGGTACAGAAAAAGTCCAACACTCAGGACTGGGTATCAGAAAGCAACGGTTACTCATTGCTGGAAGTGGTTCGCAACGCTAAACCAACCGTATTAATTGGTGTGTCTGGTGCTCCGGGGCTGTTCAGTGAAGAAGTCATTAAAGAAATGCACCAACACTGTCCTCGTCCGATTGTGTTCCCGCTTTCCAACCCGACCAGCCGCGTTGAAGCAACTCCAAATGATGTGATTCGCTGGACAGATGGCGAAGCCCTGGTCGCAACCGGTAGCCCATTTGACCCGGTAGTACATGAAGGTAAAACCTACCCAATTGCACAATGTAATAACAGTTACATCTTCCCTGGCATCGGTTTAGGTGTTCTGGCGGTGAATGCAAAGCGTGTTACTGACGAAATGCTGATGGAATCAAGCCGCGCATTGGCACTATGTTCACCACTGGCGATTAATGGTCACGGTCCGCTTCTGCCACCTCTAGAGTCCATCCACTCTGTATCTAAAAAAATCGCTTTTGCTGTCGCAAAGAAAGCAATAGAGCAAGGTGTTGCTTTAGAAATTACCGATGAAGCATTGGAGTCAGCCATTGACAATCATTTCTGGCAACCGACCTACCGCCGTTATAAACGAACTGCTTTCTAACTGAGTATATGTATAATTAAGCTCCCTACGCGGGAGCTTAGTTTTCTCAATAGGTCATATTAATATGTTAAGTTTTTTCGCTCCAGCCGGGCGTTATATTGCACCGTATTTAAGTGATATTTCTGTCGCCCTTATCGCTTGTCTTCTGGTGATGTTGGGTGGTGAAATTAATGCGTTATTGCGTCGTATTATGCGTAATCAACACTTTATTTTTAGAACCCTCGCCTTTATCTTAGTGAATGCGTTTGGTTACGGATTAATCATTATTAAAGCCAGCCCTTACTTAACTCGGACACTTGCTGGTCTGGAGCAAGGCATGATGTTTTGTTTAGTAACGGGAAGCTTTGTTGTCATTGGTTTATGGGCTCAAAAACATCGGCACATTTAATTGTGGATACTATCTGCGTGCGTTTACGACAATTTACAAACATGACGTCGCTTAAATACGCTCTGCGGGTATTTTTGCTCGGCTTAATCGCCCTAATTGTCACAGTCTATTCGATTGACCGTTGGGTGAGCTGGAAGAGTCAGGACGATATCATCAGTGATATCAGCCAGGTTCCCAAGTTTCAGGTTGCCGTTGTTTTGGGTACCAGTAAATATCTTGGACACACCCTCAATGAATATTACTCCCACCGAATCGAGGCCGCGATAGAACTCTATCAGATGGGCACTGTGTCTCGTTTTCTATTAAGTGGAGATAACGCTCATCGCTCGTACAATGAGCCCTGGACCATGAAGCGCGACCTGCTCAAAGCTGGCGTCCCTGACAAAAATATTCACCTCGACTATGCCGGTTTTCGAACTCTGGACTCAATTGTTCGCGCCAAACGAATTTTCGATACTGATAACTTCCTGATCGTGACTCAACGTTTTCACTGTGAACGCGCCCTGTTTATCGCTGAATACCATGATATAAAAGCCACATGTCTGGCGGTCGCTGGCCCAAGTAACCCGTCAGGAAATAGCGTAAGAATTCGTGAGATCTTCGCCCGCACCAAAGCATTCCTCGATCTGTATATTTTCAATGTTCAGCCGAAGTTTTTAGGTCCCAAAGAACCCATTATTGTCGAACAGGAATCAAAAAACGATCACCCTACTGAACAAAACGCTCCAGAGCCAGAAGAACCTATCAACCAGTAATACAATCTGCTCAATTAGGCAGATGTTTTACATCATCTGCCTGCACTTTTTGATAAAATACCTTTCAAATTTACACTAATAAAATACGAGCAATAGTAATGTCATTAATAGCCTCCGGCGTTCTAAAAAAAATGCGCGCCCAACTGGATGAGCACGTCCAATATCGACTTCCGGTGGGTGACGAACTCATCGACCTTAATCCGTTTATCAACAAACCTATTACCTTAAAGCACACCGGCAACATCTACTGTTGTTCCTGCGGGAAGAAAACCAAAAAAAGCTACTCTCAGGGCCACTGTTTTGTGTGTATGAAAAAGCTGGCCAGTTGCGATATGTGTATCATGAAGCCGGAAACCTGCCACTTTGATCAGGGAACCTGCCGCGAACCAGACTGGGCAATGGATAACTGCATGGTCGATCACTACGTTTATCTTTCGAACACGTCCAGTTTAAAAGTAGGCATTACTCGTCATACTCAAATTCCGACCCGTTGGATTGATCAGGGAGCCACTCAGGGGTTACCCATTTATAAGGTTAAAACACGACAGATTTCAGGTTTGGTAGAAGTTGAATTGGCCAAACATATTGCCGATAAAACGAATTGGCGAACTTTACTCAAAGGTAACGCAGAGCCAATGGCACTCGCCGAACAGTTTGAACAGCTAAGACCTTTGGTTGCAGATCGAATTGCCGAGATTAAGCAGCAGTTTGGTGAAGATGCGGTACAGGAAGTGGATTCTGATATTACAGATATCCGTTATCCAGTAGAGCAGTTTCCGGTTAAAATCACTTCGCACAACTTTGATAAAGAACCCGTTGTTCAAGGTGTCCTGCAAGGGATAAAAGGACAATACCTGATTCTGGATACCGGAGTGATTAATATTCGTAAATTCACTTCTTACGAAGTCGAAGTCAGCGAAGCTTAAACTTCAGATGCAACGAAGCTCGGTCAATAACCGAGCTTCTTACTGAATAATTCTGGTCACTAAAGGTTAGCTAATACATCAAACAACTGATCGATTTTAGACTTAGTGTTGTAATGCATAAAACCAATTCGAATCACACCGCCGCTGTTTTCGATTCTCAGTTGACGAACTAAACCCAAAGCATAAAAATGCCCATTCCACGCAATGAGAAATTTCAGCTTTTATTAGCAGAGAATCTCTATCCTAGCGCCCTGACAGCTTGCTCTATTGTGGAGAACACAATTTTGGTTATGCAAACCTGCGCTGCATTAAACTCATGCTTTTGAATCAGTTGAGTCACCTCGTCGAGTGTGTACCTCTTGTTTTGTCGTAAGAAATAAACATGGTTTGCCTGATCAAATTGCACAGTAAATACGTGGCCTTTACTGTCAACCAGATGATCTTCACTGCCAATTATCAGCTCTTTTGTTTCACATACACACTCTTGCTCTGAAGCAAAATAGATTAGCTCATCATCCCCTTCTAGCTTAAATAAAGCAGGCCAGCAGATCATTTCAATGTCCTTAATTCTATATACATCAGAAACATAACATACGCGGATATCCATTCGTTTTCAGCTTATTCATACCGTCGTTCGATTAAAAAGCCACCAAACAGAAAATCCCCTGAAAAAACAAGGAATTCAAATACACAGGATAGTTCTATTCTATAATCATTTATTCCACGATTTCCCCTTGTTTTACCTTTAATTAATCACCACTATTCCCTACAATCTTAAATAACTTTTTCGATCTCATACCGATTGGAGCAACAATGAGCGACGTAAAGCATTGCAAACTTCTAATTCTTGGTTCGGGCCCTGCCGGATACACAGCAGCTGTATACGCGGCACGCGCGAATCTCAACCCTGTTCTGGTAACAGGGATGCAACAAGGTGGTCAGTTGACTACTACCACGGAAGTGGAAAACTGGCCCGGTGATGCAGAAGGGTTAACCGGTCCATCTCTAATGGAACGCATGAAAGAGCACGCTGAGCGATTCGAAACTGAAATCGTTTTCGACCATATTAATGAGGTAGATTTCAATCAACGTCCTTTTCGCCTTAAAGGTGATTCTGGCGAGTACACCTGTGATGCTTTAATCATATCAACCGGTGCATCGGCCAAATACCTTGGTCTCGATTCAGAAGAAGCGTTTAAAGGCCGCGGTGTATCTGCTTGTGCCACCTGTGACGGTTTCTTCTACCGCAACCAAAAAGTCGCGGTTGTGGGTGGTGGTAACACGGCGGTTGAAGAAGCGCTTTATCTGTCTAATATTGCTTCTGAAGTTCACCTGATTCACCGTCGTGACAGCTTCCGTGCAGAGAAAATCCTGATCAACCGCCTGATGGACAAAGTGGAAAGTGGCAACATTATCCTGCACACAGACCGAACTCTGGACGAAGTCCTTGGTGACGACATGGGGGTTACTGGCGTACGTTTAAAAGATACTCAATCAGACAAAACCGAAGATCTTGATGTTATGGGTGCCTTCATTGCCATTGGTCACCAGCCAAATACTGCAATGTTTGAAGGTAAACTAGACATGAAAGACGGTTACATTATCGTCAAGTCTGGTCTGGAAGGTAACGCGACCCAAACCAGCATCGAAGGTATCTTTGCCGCTGGCGATGTTATGGACCACAACTACCGTCAGGCAATTACGTCTGCAGGTACTGGTTGCATGGCAGCCCTCGATGCAGAGCGTTATCTCGACAGCCTTAACGACAAATAACCTTTAAACAGCATTAAACTCTCCAACCCAGCGGTATCTCCGCTGGGTTTATTTTTGTATACTAGTCCGACTCAGCAAAGCCCTAAACGAATGAGTGTGATAGCTAAATGTGTTTTCAAGCGTGCCCTATTTGCAAGCAGGGCCTGACAGCGCGGCTGTAGCACCATGTAGGAAAGGGATGACATAATAAATATCATTAAGCCTGTATAGAATGGATAAAAAAAAACAACGTAGCTTGAACGTGTGGCTCAAGCAGCAGAGCAAATTAGCCAAACGTTGGCTAATGATTGCTGTTGGCCTTGGCGTTCTTTCAAGTATTTTTCTGCTTGGTCAAGCAGCCCTTCTCGCCACCATATTGCATCAGTTAATTATTGAACAAGTCGATAAACATCAGCTTGTTCCTTATTTTCTTGGATTAGTTGTCACCGTTGCGGCTCGCGCAGCCTGTTCATGGGGGCGCGAACTTGCTGGATTTAATGCAGGAAAAGAAATCCGAGTCTATATTCGTCAGCTTATCTTCGACAAATTGCGCGAATTAGGTCCGGCCTATATTAAAGGTAAGCCTGCTGGTGCTTGGGCCACACTGACACTTGAACAAGTGGAAAATATGCATGACTTTTTTGCTCGCTATTTACCACAGATGTCGTTGTCAGTGCTGATTCCATTTGTCATTCTCATCGTTGTATTCCCCGTCAACTGGGCAGCGGGATTAATTTTCTTAATTACCGCACCACTGGTGCCTTTGTTTATGGCGTTAGTTGGTATCAAAGCTGCAGATGCTGGTCGAAAGAACTTTAAAGCATTACAACGCTTATCCGGTCATTTCTATGACCGTTTACAATCGATGACGACAATCCGCCTGTTCGACCGAACCGAAGCAGAAACAGAACAAATGCGTGGCGCTTCCGAAGTGTTCCGTAAACGGACAATGGACGTATTACGCATAGCATTCTTATCATCTGCGGTTTTGGAGTTCTTCACATCAATATCCATCGCAATTACCGCTGTCTATTTCGGTTTCAGTTTTATTGGCGAATTGGAATTTGGTTACTATGGCGCTGGCGTTACACTATTCTCGGGTCTGTTTATTTTGATATTAGCCCCAGAGTTTTATCAGCCTCTACGTGAACTGGGCACTTATTACCATGCGAAACAACAAGCGGTCGGTGCAGCCGAAAGTATTGTTGAGTTTTTACAAACCGACGTAAGCAAAGTTGTTTCAGGTTCAACCGCAATGACTCAGGCAGAAAGCGTGGAAATTGTCGCACAGGATCTGGAAGTACTCAGCCCGGAAGGAAAACGTCTTGTCGGCCCTATTTCATTTACTTTAAATAGCCACCAAACAACGGCTTTAGTCGGCCCTAGTGGCGCAGGTAAAACCAGCCTTATTAATGCTATTTTAGGCTTTATGCCTTATCAGGGCAGCCTGACGATCAATGGCACAGAGATGAGCGATCTTGACCATAACCAATGGCGGAAAGCGATCAGTTGGGTCGGTCAGAATCCATTACTTGTTCATGGCACAATCCGTGACAATGTCACTCTTGGTAAGTCGAATATTTCAGATGACGCTGTTCAGCAGGTACTGGACAACTCCTACTCTGCCGAATTTGTAAACAGCCACGGTTTAGATTATATGGTCAGCGACCGTTCCGGAGGGCTGTCTGTTGGTCAGGCCCAACGCCTGGCACTGGCTCGTGCGATGCTGCAAAATGGAAAATTCTGGTTGCTGGATGAACCCACAGCAAGTTTGGATGCCCGAAGTGAACAACTCGTCATGCAAGGCCTGAATGACCAAATTACCCACAAAACCGCCTTGCTGGTCACGCACCAGTTACTACCACTTAAATCGGTTAATCAGATTTTGGTTATGCGTGATGGTTTTATCGAACAAGCGGGTGACTACCAGACATTAAGCCTGCAGGAAGGACTGTTTGCGTCTATGTTGGCTTCCAGCCAAGCCATCAAAGAAGCAGATAAGGGGAATCTCGATGCGTGATTTATTACCATATCTAAAACTGTACAAAAAACATTGGTTCGGCCTGTCTCTGGGGATGTTACTGGCATTTCTCACCCTACTCGCTTCAATCGGGCTGTTAACGCTGTCAGGTTGGTTCCTGTCTGCAGCAGCCGTAGCCGGGCTAACCATCGCCCGGGAAACCTTTAACTACATGCTACCGGGCGCTTTCGTGCGTGGCTTTGCTATGGGAAGAACCGCGGGGCGATGGGGTGAGCGTGTTGTTAGTCACAATGCGACCTTTAAGCTTCTTACCGACTTACGGATATTCTTCTTTAAGAAGTTAGCACCTATGATTCCGGGCCGTGTTTCCAACTTGCGCGATGCTGACATTCTCAATCGTCTGGTCGCTGACATTGATGCAATGGATCATGTTTATCTGCGTCTCATCAGCCCGGTGACTATCGGTATACTGGGTATTGCGGCAATTACCGGACTGCTATGCTGGTTTGATGTCACGCTTGGCCTTACTTTAGGCTCAGTTTTGCTGGCACTGTTGCTTATCTGGCCAGTTCTGTTTTACAAACTCGGTAAACTTAATGGTGCAGAACTGACTCAGAACAGAGCTGACATGCGTATCGCTACTCTGGACTGGTTGCAGGGCTACAGCGAACTGACCATCTTTGGTGCTGAATCCCGTTACCGTGAAGCGATCTATACCGCACAGGAAAAATTGTTAATTAACCAGAAGGTGAATGCGAGCTTTTCTGGACTGGCACAAGCGCTTCTTTTACTTGCCAATGGTTGGACTCTGGTTCTGATGCTCTGGCTTGCCGCTGACGGAGTTAACGGCCAGACGCCCGATCCAATGATTGCTCTGATGGTATTTGCAACCATGGCAAGCTTTGAATTATTAATGCCGATTGCGGGCGCATTCCAGCACCTAGGGCAGACGCTGACGTCAGCACGACGACTCAATGAAGTCATTCTCACTGAACCTGACGTTCAATTTCCGACGGAGAAAACCACTCACAGCGGTGACTTTTCAGTGGAATTCGACAATGTCGCTTTCCAGTATGCCAATGGAGAGCAGCGTGCGCTAAACAACGTCAATATCTCGGTGGCGGCTGGAGAGAAGCTCGCGATTGTAGGCCAGACCGGGTCCGGTAAATCGACGCTGATTCAACTGCTTTGTCGCTACTGGGATACCGACCAAGGTGAAATTCGCATTGCAGGTACACCGCTGAAACAGTGGAACGAAAGTGATTTACGCTCGTCAATCAGTGTTGTCAGTCAGCGAGTTGATATTCTTAATGGTTCACTGCGTGACAACCTGCTAATGGCGAAACCACAAGCCAGTGATGAAGAGTTGTGCGGCGTTATTGAACGTGTAGGCCTGAACAAATTGTTAGAAGCCCCGGGATTGGACACCTGGCTCGGTGATGGCGGTCGCCAGTTGTCAGGCGGCGAGAAACGCCGAATTGGGATATGTCGCGCGCTGCTACATAACGCACCAATTCTGTTGCTTGATGAACCAACCGAAGGGTTAGATAAGCAGACAGAACAACAAATCATGTCGTTGTTTAGATCTCACTTCTCCGAAAAAACGGTTATTTTTATCACTCACCGTCTGGTTGATCTAGACGCGATGAACACCATTTGTTTGATTGAGCAGGGAGAGATCGTCGAACATGGCAGTCATCAACAGCTCCTAGCCAAACAGGGTCGCTACTATCAATTAAATCAAACGCTGTAAAACGACAAAGCCCCTTCAAAATTAAGGGGCTTTAACTTTTTATTGAGCCAAAAACAAAAAATCCCAAGCAACGCTCAGGATTTTTCAAATTAGAAAGCACTACAGATACTTATTTACGCGTACGCGGTGTACTCTTTGGTGCCGGTTTACCGCCAGACTTACCTCTGCCAGAACCTGAGTTCACTTTTCCGCGAGCACCATGCTCACCTGAAGAAGTTTTGTTATTCTGAGCATTGCGACCACGACGACCTTTGCTTGCACCAGCAGGAGACGTAACACGTTCTTCATGACGACGAACAGCGCGACGAATTTTCTGACTGCGCGAACGTTCACGCTTACGTGACGTATTGTCTTTATCAACATCCAGCAAGGTTTCTTTTTCCGGACGCAGTTCAACCAGCTCACGCAGGTAATTTACCTGCTTAAGGTCAAGCTCCATCCAACCACCACGAGGCAGTTTCTTATCAAGGAAAATATCACCATAACGCACACGCTTAAGACGGCTTACTGTCGTATCCTGTGATTCCCATAAACGACGAACCTCACGGTTACGACCTTCATTGATCACAACATAGAACGTGTGGTTCATACCTTCACCACCCGCGTAAACAACATCTTCAAAACGTGCCATGCCATCTTCCAGTTCAACACCACGAACCAGATTACGAATTTTGTCTTCAGTTACTTCACCGAAAACGCGCACCAGATATTCACGTTCAACCTGGCGACTTGGGTGCATAAGGCGGTTTGCTAATTCACCATCGGTGGTAAATAGCAATAACCCAGAAGTGTTCGCATCCAAACGGCCAACAGAGATCCAGCGAGAACCTCGGATCTTTGGCAGACGATCAAAAACGGTACGACGGCCATCAGGATCATGGCGTGTACATAGTTCACCTTCTGGCTTGTAATACGCCAGAACGCGGCATACCACTTCTTCTTGTGCTTTGGCAGACACAATATGTCCGTCAATACGCACAAGTGCGCTTTCATCTTCTAAGCGCTCACCCAACGCAGCTACCTTGCCATTAACACTTACACGTCCAGCTCTGATCAGAGCTTCTAACTCACGACGAGAACCATGACCGGCGCGTGCTAAAACCTTTTGTAACTTTTCGCTCATTTATCTACCTATGTGTCGTCTTCTCAGACGTCGAAATATAAATATGCGACCTGATATACTTATCGTAATCACTCCCCGTCCAGCATAGTTTATCTCATGCTGCTAATGACCGGTGGCTTACCATAATCTGTATAAAATTCGCGGCCGCATAGTATCGCAGATTACGCCAATAAAAGCACCTAGTTTATCGTTATTCAAACGGTACCGGATCACCAGCCCCAAGACGCAATAGACGCGGTTCATCATCGCTAAAATCAATCACCGTCGTTGGCTGCTCACCCAGATATCCACCATTAAGAATGACATCGACAGCGTGCTCTAAACTATCGCGAATTTCATCCGGATCAGACTCGGTAATTTCATTGCCTGGCAGAATTAAAGACGTCGACATCAGTGGTTCGCCAAGTGCTTCCAGCAAATCCAGCGCGATTTTATTATCTGGTACACGAATACCAATAGTTTTCCGCTTAGGATTCATTAAGCGACGCGGCACCTCTTTTGTCCCTTTGAATATAAAGGTGTATGGCCCCGGCGTATTATTTTTCAATAGTCGAAATGCCGTATTATCAACTCTCGCATACAGAGAAATCTCTGAAAGATCACGACACAACAATGTGAAATTATGCTTATCATCTAAACGACGTATCTGACAGATACGGTCCAGCGCTTGTTTGTTTTCTAATTGACACCCGAGGGCATAACCAGAATCAGTCGGATAAACGACCACACCACCGTTACGAATAATCGCAACAGCCTGATTGATTAAGCGCGCTTGCGGGTTTTCAGGGTGAACATAAAAATACTGGCTCATTATTATTCCTCATAATCTAAGGTCTATTGCCCTAGTCTCTCAATTTATTCAAGGGAGATTCGCTCCCAATCTTTCCAGACAGGTTCAACGCCAGAAGGCAGCCATAAGTTACGTCCTAACTCCATCCACGGAGAAGGATAATGAAAATCGCTGCCTTGAGAAGCTAATAGATTGTATTGTATAGCATAATCGGCCAAAGTGCGTCTTTCTTGTGGGGCCTGTTGTGGTTGAGCAACTTCCATCGCATCTCCACCTGCTTCTACAAACGCACTAATTAAGCGCTTAAGCCACTTTGCCGTCAAGTTATATCGTGCTGGATGGGCCAGAACCGCCTGACCTCCAGCAGCGTGGATCGCACTGATAGCTTGTGCCATCGTACACCAGCTAGGCGGCACATAACCGGGATTATCTCGGGTCAGAAATTTTTTAAACACCTGCTGCATCGTTTTGGCATAGCCATTGTCAACCAACCATTTGGCAAAATGCGCTCGGGTTACTGGCGCATCACCAGCGATAGCTTTTACCTCTGCGAATACCCCTTCCCGGGTCGCTTTCTCCAGCCGGTGAGCAATCAGCTCGGCTCGCTTTTCACGGTGCGCTTTCTGCTGCTCAATTAAATTCGTAAGCTCAACGCTATCCGGAGTAATGTTCAAGCCGACAATATGAATATCTTTATTCTGCCAGACGGTTGAAATCTCAATGCCGTCAATTAACGTTAGTGAATACTGTTTCTGTTCAATATAAGAGTGAGCAGGCGCTAAAGCTTCAATGGTATCGTGATCGGTAATCGCCAAAACATCGAGATCGAAGCCAACAGCTCGTTCTATCAGTTCCGGGTATGACATACGCCCGTCAGAAGCAGTCGTGTGACTATGTAAGTCTATTTTCATACTTTTTTTTAAATTCGGCCTTGTTTAGGGCTTGACTTTCATCTCTCGCACTAGTTTACTAGTACACAAATACGAGAGCACAAATTAAGGCTTACTATGTTACAAGAATCTAACGCAAACCTATATTCTAATTTAAGCATAGCTTTTACTAAGCTTGCTCTAATTTGGTGGCGTATTTGGTCAGATTCTTGGCGGGCTAAGTTGTGCTTCTACTGATGAAATATACAGAAATAAGCATTGTTAAAGCCCGCCTCTAGCGGGCTTTTATTTTATCGGTCGGTTTCTCGCAATAACTCGTTATCAATCCCGACCAGACAGAAAATACAACAAAATAAATAAGGAGGTCTTGTGAACAAGGCCATAGAAATCAAAAACCTAGCACAGCTTGAAGTCATTCAGACATCGATTCCTTATACACAAGATCCAACAGCGCTGTTCCATGCATTGTGTGAAGACAAAACTGACTGCTTATTATTAGAATCAGCAGAGATTGATTCCAAGCAGAATCTAAAGAGCATGCTACTGATTGATGCTGCCGTTCGTATCACCTGTCTTGGCCACAATGTCACCTTTCAGGCACTGACGGAGAACGGTTTAGCACTGATTAACGTTTTAAAACAGAATATTATTGATACGATTCCAGCAACACTCGAAGGTCACAGCCTGACACTTAACTTCGAAGCGCCATGTAACACGCTTGATGAGGATTCCCGCTTACGTGAAGCTTCTTCATTTGATGCATTACGCCTGGTACAGCACAGTTTTGACCTTACTCATCAAGACCCACACGCCATTTTCATTGGTGGCCTGTTTGCTTATGATTTAGTAGCCAACTTTGAACCGTTAGGTGACGCCCAACAAGTGAATCAATGTCCCGATTATGTTTTCTACGTCGCAGAGACACTCATGGTGGTTGATCACCAAGCGGAAAGCTGCCAGCTACAAGCTACCGCTTTCGCCCGCACAACTGAAATTCACCATGCATTAGTTGAACGTCTGGGGGGGATCACCGAACAAGCAGCCATACCACAACTGCAACCACAAGCAGAACACGTTGCTGACATGACAGTTACAGCCAACATCAGCGATGAAGAGTATTGTGACATTGTTTCTAAGCTAAAAGATTACGTAGTTAAAGGTGACATCTTTCAGGTAGTTCCTTCACGCCGCTTTCGCTTACCTTGCCCTTCCCCGCTTGCCGCTTATGAACAGCTGAAAAAAAGCAATCCAAGCCCTTATATGTTCTATATGCAGGACGAGCGCTTCACCCTATTCGGAGCCTCACCGGAAAGCGCACTCAAATACGCCAAAGAAACCAACCAGATTGAAATCTACCCGATTGCAGGTACTCGTCGCCGTGGTAAACGCGCTGATGGCAGTATCGATTTTGATCTGGACAGCCGTATAGAACTGGAGCTTCGCCTAGACAAAAAAGAAAACGCGGAACACATGATGTTAGTTGACCTGGCACGTAATGATGTGGCGCGCATAGCTCAGGCAGGCTCTCGCCATGTTGCAGATTTACTTCAGGTGGACCGCTACAGTCATGTCATGCATCTGGTATCACGGGTTGTTGGTCAGCTTCGTCATGATTTGGACGCACTTCATGCTTATCAGGCTTGCATGAATATGGGCACCCTCACCGGGGCACCTAAGATTCGCGCTATGCAACTGATTCGAGATGTCGAAAAAGAGCGCAGAGGCAGTTACGGTGGTGCCGTCGGCTACCTGACCGGAGATGGCGACCTGGATACCTGTATTGTTATCCGTTCGGCATACGTCGAGAACGGTATTGCACAGGTTCAGGCTGGTGCTGGGGTTGTCTTTGATTCACAACCACAGTCGGAAGCTGATGAAACCCGCGGTAAAGCGCAAGCGGTCATTTCGGCTATTCAACATGCTCATCAATCAGCGTAAAAAGTAGGAGAAACTTCATGGCGAATATCGTATTTATCGACAATTTTGATTCTTTTACCTACAACCTGGTTGATCAGTTCCGCTCACTGGGCCACAAGGTAACCATTTATCGTAACCATATTGCGGCAGACACCATTCAAGCTGCTGTAGAAGCGCTTGAAAACCCGGTTATCGTTCTTTCTCCAGGCCCTGGCGCACCATCAGAAGCGGGAGTTATGCCTGAAGTCCTTCAGCGCCTGAAAGGCAAAGTTCCAATGATCGGCATCTGCCTTGGTCATCAAGCCATCGTTGAGGCGTATGGCGGCACGGTTTCCGGAGCCGGAGAAATTGTACATGGCAAAATATCAATGATGCAGCACCAACAACACCCTCTGTATCAGGGCCTGCCATCGCCTCTTGCGATTGCTCGTTATCATTCACTGGTTGCCACTCACGTATCCGAACAACTCACTGTCACCGCAGAAGTCGATGGCTTAGTGATGTCTGTCGTCAACGAGCAAGATAAAATTTGTGGATTCCAGTTCCACCCAGAATCCATTATGACAACGCAGGGAGCAACACTGTTAGAAAACGCCATCGATTGGGCGCTTAGCTAAAAACAGCCTCAACCTAAATAACAGTGCTCAACAGTGATCAGCAAAGGAATTTAAACATGCAAAACATCATCAACAAATTATACGAACAGCAACCACTCACTCAAAATGAAAGCCAGGAACTGTTTGATCACATTATTCGCGGTGAAATGGACCCGGTTTTAATGTCAGCGGTACTCACTGCGCTAAAAATTAAAGGAGAAACGCCGGATGAAATTGCCGGCGCGGCCAAAGCACTACTCGCCAATGCTAACGCGTTCCCTCGCCCGGATTATGATTTCGCTGATATCGTGGGTACTGGCGGTGACGGTTCAAACACGATAAATATCTCTACGACAGCAGCATTTGTTGCAGCAGCATGTGGGGTTAAAGTTGCGAAACACGGTAACCGTGGAGTTTCAAGCAAATCCGGTTCTTCCGACTTGTTAGACTCGTTTGGCATTAACTTAGCGATGAGTGCCGATAACACACGCAAGGCTTTGGACGATTTAGGTGTCGCTTTCTTGTTTGCACCTCAATATCACGGCGGCG
>Ga0075011_10000106_pt1 | contig 41804 bp, 23 predicted proteins | sample TARM_MetaG_T_14_FD_72354 | JGI IMG/M metagenome (GOLD analysis project Ga0075011, IMG submission 72354) | Freshwater microbial communities from Pennsylvania, USA, analyzing microbe dynamics in response to fracking - TARM_MetaG_T_14 | ecosystem: Environmental > Aquatic > Freshwater > River...
CAGGGGTCTAGCAGGACTGGCCCATTTTTAATCCGGTGCTACCGGCCGATCCGTGGCCCCTTTTATTCCCGGTGTTCTCAGTGACCGGGATATCGCTGGCGGAATGCCACCAATTTGGCGAAAAATTGCATCTAGCTTGTTCTTTTCACGAGCTTTATGCAGAAAAATTAGCAGCGGGTTAGTAAAGACGGGTACCATCATCAATCACAACGAATCTTGGCGTAATTGTATTGCACAATGACACGACCTTCTCCTACCATGTATTTCTCACCTAAAATCCTCAATACCAACCCAGCAAAACCCTTTCTATTAGAATGAAAGATTAATATGACGCAAAAATCCAGCAACAGCGGCTTGACAATCGATCTCGAGAAAGACGCAAATCTGGACTTTGGCAGCACTATTCAGGAGGATGCTAGTTCCGGACTACGCCATTTAATCACGGCGCAGTTGGATGAGGCGAGCTATTCATACAATAACAACAAGCCCACCGACATCACATATCCGCGCCCGCATCGCGCGATTCTGGTGGAAGGTGGACGGGGGAGTGGCAAGACTACTTTCCTACTGACCCACCTGCAAAGCCTGGCCGGCAAATGCGCCACAGGCGATCTGTTGGCTTTGCCCGCAGAGTGGCAGAAGATTGCCAGCCAAGTTCACGTCTTGCCAATGGTGGACCCCACCCTGATAGAGGCCAAGGACAATATAATCATCATCATCATCCAGATGATCGAGGCTGCAATCGATGCCATGAATAATCGGCAAGACGACGCCACGGAAAGGCTGGACAAAGCTCGGGAAGAGCTAGCCGAGGGTCTTAATCTGCTGGACGGAATCGGTTCGGATCGGCCTTATGGCGAACAATGGCAGGGCGCGGCCTGGGTGATGAGCGAGGGGTTGCGGAAGGCTCGAAAGGGACGCAATTTCGAGCTGAAATTTAACCTATATTTAGAGGCTGCACTTTCCATTTTCAAGAAGGACGCCTTTATTCTGGCGTTCGACGATGTCGATACAAATTTCAAGCATGGCTATCTTATTCTTGAAACACTACGCAAATATCTGACCTCGCCCAAGCTGATCATTATTTTGTCGGGTGATCTCGATCTCTATGGCCGCCTGATTCGCAAGCACATCTACGAAACTTTTGGAGACAAAATCCTTCGACACGATGCCGGCATTACCCAAGGCCAAGGAATCAAGGAAGCGGTTCGAGAACTTGAAGAGCAATACCTGCTCAAAGTGCTGCCACCAAAAAACCGCATCAGCATGCTGCCGTTGGGCACCTTGCCAAATGCTCGCGGGATTATGGTCAAATCATTGCGTAGCAAGAACCGTACGGCAAGCCTATCCACCTGGATGACCCGCCGCGTCAGCGCCATCCTCGGAGAACCGCGGGGAGCGCTGAACGACACAGATCACCCCTTTGTCTCGGTGATCTGTCGCGAACATATCCGTCTGGTGATCAGCTATCTGCGTGCGCTTGATCTGGCGCTGGATGAGAGCGGGGAAGGATCAGTTGCCGACGCATTGCCCGCAGCGTTGCAGGCAAGCCGGTCGGCTGTGTTCAAGGTGTTTGAAACACGGATGCGTATGGCCGGGGTACGCAGCGACCTGCTTGACCTGCAAAGCTTCAATGCCACTTTGCGCGCGGTGTTCGAGTGGCTGGTCCGCCAGCAAGAGCCAGCAACCTTGGCGAAGTTTGGCGTTCCGGCGGATGCGAATGAAGCCATTGTATCGCATTGCCTGGCAGCGGCTCTAGCACAAGGATTGGAGCGTCCCGGCAACGCTCTGCGAGCCTTGCTTACACTGCTTTTACCCGCGATGATGCTGGCGCGCACGGATTTGGCTGATGGTGCCACCAGGCAAGACGTATTTGCCTTTATGAACAATAGGGCGGCACCGTTGCTGACAGAAACGACCGCACGCATTGGTGCGGTGGCACGTTTTCAGCAAGAGCGCGCCTTGACGAAGCAGTCAGCCAGTTCATTTGGCTCGGTTGGTGTGGTCAGTCGTTACAGCTTGCACCTTCGCGGGGCCTTGCAGCGAGTTTACGGTTACAATCAAAAGCCATCACCTCAGCTGGATGATTTGGTAAAAACGAGTGCCGGAAGATCTTCGATCCGTTGGTTACAATTACTCCTCAGTCATAAATTTGAATTGCAACTAGAGTATGGTGTTGTCTGGTTTGGCATTGATGAATTACTGCGCCAGCGACGCTGTGGTGAATACGGTGGCGTACTGAGTTTGGTATTGTCCCGGCGCTTCAATGAGCGCGGTGAGGTGGTGCAATCTATCTCAGCTTTGTCATTGCTAGCAGTAATTGCTGAGCTCCTGATGCAGGAAGATTGGCTGGGTTATGATGGTTTAGCATTTCAAGGGATCATTCCTTCATTCAGCCCATCCATTCAGTCTAGCGCTCCCTTTGGCAATGCAGGCAAGGTGAAAAGGGAGGACAAGCCAGACGTTGAAGATGAACAAGATGAACCTGAATCGACTGACGAGACTGATACCGTTGTCGATGCATCTAGCACGCATTATTGTGCGTTCACGGATAGAATGAAAGCGTGGCATGCGTTTGCCCGCCATCTAGCACAGCGTGAAAAACTGGCACCGTCCATGCTGGGGGTTATTGCCGCGCGGATTCATGATGACTTGATCGATCTGGATGAAGTCATTACACAAAAATGGGGCGCTGGCGAAATACTGCATCGGCAGATCACGAATATTCTAAACGTATTCGTTTACGAGACTGCCAAATCAAAGGGACGTAAGGAAAGCCCCAAGACATCGGATTTGCCATTGATCAACGCTCTGCGGCGCGAGCCTGCTGGATTACACCCACTGGCGATTATCCTGCTGACATGTCCTCTCATCTGGGCATTTTTGCTGCCGGGTGGATATTTGCGTAATGAACTTGAAATGGCAGCCGATGAAGCCTTAGATAAGTGGTTGCAAAGATTTATTCCTGAAGAAGATTTGGCGGGATTTGACGGGATGTGGATGTATGCGCCAGATATTGAAGTCGATATTGGCAGAGGAGCACGCAATCCACGCAAGGTCACTGTTGCGGGCTTTTACGACCTGCTGAATGTCGTTCCGCGCTACGCTGATGACAAGTGACGATCTGGACGCAGTCGGTGGCCTGGTAGCTCTGGCCAAGGCAGCGTTTTACAACCTGAGGTTGTTGCGCACGTTGGAGGAGGCAGGTTCGGGTCAGGCCTCCCGATCCGACGAATGGCGCAAGCCGGTTTATGATCGGTCGGCGCGCAAGACTCTGGCCGCCGCCCATCGCGAGGGGGTGTTCCTCCAACTGCGCCGCCAGATGCCGAATCTGACTGACGAGGCGCTGGAAAACCGGCTGTTGATGATGCTGGCCCATTATCGGACCACGTTGCGCCAGGCGCGAGCCCGCCGCAGTTGTGCTACAATCAGCGCATTGCTGGAGCAGAACGGTACTGACGCCAAAGAACTTGACCGGGTGCTTGACGATCTACCCGCCTTGCTCGAAGCGCTGGCTGAAACATTCCTGTGTGAAGCGCCCGATCGCAGCTTGCGGGTGCACAGCCGGTTGATCGGCTTGTGGCAAGACCTGATACTGGTGGTGCCGCCACTATTGATTTCCAGCGTGTGGATCTATCATCATGCCTGGCGCATGCCCAACGCGCACGACGGGCATGGCTCCCGTCGAACATTGGTAGAGCGAATGGCCCTATGGCTGTGCGATTCCACGCTTCCAGTCGATGACGATCCCGTGCTTGATCACTTGTGCCGCCAGCATGGCTTGGATGAAACGCACATGCACATCATGGGCACGACCGAGGCGGAAAAGGTGTGGCGCGACGCCCTATTGCGGCCTGATGCGGTGGGCGGCGAACTGTACAAAGCGCTGGGTAAAGCTGTTGAAAGCGGCTTACGCCTTAAAATCGGCAGCGGCGTGGGGCGGCTGTTGCGGCAAGAGGATTCGCACCTCACGGCCCACGTGCTGTTGCGTCGGTTGCACGACGCCGCGGCAATCAAGCACGCGCTGGTACAGAGGGCTGACGCGGCCATGCCTGAAGCGAGCCACAGCGACCTAACCGCGCCCGATCGGTGGGGCCTTTGCCTGCGAAGCATGAAACGCGGTTTGCCCGCACACACCCCGCTGGTGGTGCAAGAGGCCTGGGCGTTATGCACCATGTTAGACGCGCTGGGCGTAAATGATAGTGCAGGCAACGCACGCTATTGGTTCTGGCACTATGCCCTTTTGCGGGCGCAGTTCTGCCGCTTGCTCGTGCAGCAAGCTGGTCAGAACGGCTTTGACCAGTTCCAGTACATCACCTTGAACGATCTGCGCGAAACCACCGAAAAGGATTTCGCGGAACGCTTTCGCCAGATCGAACGCGGGCAGCAGCGCGGTGTCGATCACGTGGAGGCGCGCTTTTCACCCAAAGACGAGCCGGGCAAAATGGCAGCGTTACTGGGCAACATCCTGCGCGGCTATCTGCAATTCCTGAACGAGGATGCGCACGGCAAGCCTTGTGCCCTTCCCCAACGACGCCATGATGACCTGTATTATGGCTCTCTAGCCGAATTAGTCGACAAAGTGATCCAGCTGCAAAACGCCGCCAAAGATCGGCCCGATGCGCGCCGGCTGCGGCTCGGTCTGGTAGCCCATTTCATCAAGCGCGCGTCTTTGGAGGACGACGAATTCCTTAGAGATATCGAGGCTCCGGCTCCGCCATGCCGGCACGCCAGATTGCGTCACGACAGTGCGCAGCAGGCCCGCGTCCTAGCCATGACGCTGGATACCATATCCGAGCTTCGCCGCTTCATCCGCGGGGCCGATGCCGCCGCCAACGAACGCCACGCCGGGCCAGAAGCGCTGGCGCCAGCGTTCCGTATTCTGCGCCGGGCAGCGATGCAGCGTTTTACCTATCATGCCGGCGAGGATTTCGCCCATCTCGCGTCAGGCCTACGCGCCATGGTTGAGGTGGTACATTTCCTTGATTTCGATGCCGGCTGTCGCATTGGCCATGGCACGGCGGCGGGACTTTTGCCCCATGTTTGGTGGAGTGCCATTGGTAACAATGCCGTGCTCACCACGCAGGACCGGCTCGATGATCTAGTCTTTGCCCGACACATGTTGATCACGCGGGCTATGCTACCTCAGCGCCTGCCTCTGATTGATGCCGAAATCAGCCGCTTGGCGATGCAGATATGGCAGGACCCATGCCTAACGCCCGATCTGTTGACCCAGGCATGGCAATTGCGCCGGCTCGATCCGCTGGCATACGCATGGAAGCGCCACGATCCCGATCCCCATCGCCGCGCTGAAGCTTTGCTACACGCCCAAGCCGCATGCGAGCGGCCCGCCGCCTATCGCCATTTCCTGCGCCGCCATGGCATTACCGGCGCCGATCTGGCGATCCCTTTGCGGCAGATGCGCAGTGAAATGGTGGATGGCAACAAGCAGATAACTGTACGGCGCGAAACCGACGTACTTGACGAGGAAACGCTTCGTGCGTTGCAGGCCTGTGTTCTTGAACTTTTGCACCAGCGCCGCATTGCCATCGAAACGTTGCCAACGAGCAATGTGCGCATCAGCATTCACCAGCGCCATGAAGATCATCATGCCATGAGTTGGCTTGGCCTGGGGCAGGATGCGTCGGAGGTGCCCGTCGATGTCGTGGTCGGTTCGGATGATCCGGGCATCTTTGCCACATCGCTGCGCATGGAATATGCCCATCTGATGCGCTGCTTGAGTGATCAGGCCAGTCCGCCAGGCGCTTGGCACGATCCGGTCGTAGTAATGGAGCGAGTATGTTTGAATGCCAAGCGCTTCCGTTTTTGAGACAGCAGCTAGGTGGATTTGAAAAGTGATTTTGGAAGACTTCGTTTACGCCGCCCTCGGGTTTCCACGACGCCAGCGGTGCCAATTGCCAGGCGTAAATCTACGACAGGCAACGTGAATTTATCCGAGGGCGTTTGGCAAGAGCCTCCATTCAGCCGCAGGCATCCAGCTACCGTCCGAAATGCCAATGTACCAGTCGTTCCAACCATTTCTATGCGTTGAGGTGACAGCCCTGGAGGCGGCTGAGAACGAATAGTATTGTCCGTCGACGCCGTCTATCACCAGCGCGCCATCTACAACCTTACCCGTGTAGTCATTGCCCATGTAAGTGAAGCGGCACTGCGTGCCGTTGGTGGGGAACGGCGTGGGGAGAACGGTCCAGCTTGTGCCCTCGCCCAAACCCAACCCCGGAATTTCGGCGCGCTGGGGGGCAACCCATAGTTTCGCCGCCACATCGAATAAAGCCGCGCCGCGTTCTTCGATCGAAGCCTCGCTCCACGTTTCACAGGCCATGATGTCCCGGTTCAGTGCCAGGGCCGTATTCGCCTTGATCGCTGCCAGCTTGTCCAGGAGCGGGCCATTCGAGATCGTCGAATTCAAGGCCTGGGTCAGCAATGTGAGGTTGCCAATAACGTTCACGGCAGTTTCGCGCGCACGAATCTGGCTGATCAGTTCGGGGCCATATTGGTCTTCGGTCAGCCCGATCATTTCCGGGATCGGCCACGATGCCTGCCACTTTTGCGGCATGATATGTTCGATGGTCAGCGCCGACCGGATCACGATATCTTCGTTCAGCGATGTCCGCTTGGCCCGCTCGATAGCTTCGAAAATGTACCGCAGCCGGGGCTGGCGCGCAGACTTGTACTGTTCGCGCATGATCCAGTTGTGCCGCCATTCGGCATCGTCCGGCCAACGATCCAGGTCTGCCGTCCGGCTCGACAGGTAGGCGATCAGTTCGTCTACCTTGTCACCCTCGCAATCGCGCAGCCGTGTCACCAGGCTTACGAAGAACCGGTTGTAATTCTTCGTCGTCATCCCGCAGATGTCGCGGCGCAGAATATAGCTTTCCAGCACGGCGAAAGCCTCGGCCAACCGCCCCGCAACACTTGGCTCCGTCGCCAGATAGATGGCCAGCGGCATCGCGGTGGAAACATCGAAGGCGTCCGCCATCTGGCCAAACCGCCCGACCGGATCGCCATCGCGTGGTGCAAACAGCCGATGCTCGACAGCCGCGGTGGCCGAAATCGACTCCAGTTCCTCTGCCACTGTCGCAAACGGTGAGCGATTGAGGATCCACTTGCGGTAATCGGCAAACAGCCCCTCGATCGAAACGATATCCCCCACATGCATGGCGAGGTGGTCGGTCAGCATCCAGTCCAGCCGGGTGCGGGTCTGCCGCCCGCGCGAGGCCTGCTGCGTCCAAAATGCGCGATCCAGCGGCAGCCAGTGCTTTTCATAAAGCTTGTCGATGGTGAGCGAGCCGGCGCTTTGCCCCAGGCCCTTGGCGCGCTGGAAGATGAAATTGCGCAGCAGGTCGGCAGGCGATAGCGGCACGCCACGGCTGTTGAGCGTTTCGAAGATCGTCTGCGGATCGTCCCCACCCTCCAGCTCGATGGACACGACCGCCAGCCCATCCTTCAGCGCCTCGAACAGAACCTGCAAGCGGGTTTCGTCAAAGGCTCCATTGACGGTGAGGTGCCGGATGATGCGGTTGCGGAACGAATCATGCGCCGCAGTGGCCAGCTTGCCCACCAGCTCGTCGCCTTCGGCCAGGCCGGCGATGCCGGACAGATCGGCGGCGGGGTCGACCAGGTGCACGAAGGCACGGCGGTCGGTGATCGAGGGCCAAAGCTTGTAGCGCTCCTCGTCCGGGCGCTCCATCACCCCGTCGTTGAGCAGATACTTGGCGATTTCCTGCGCATAGGGCGATCCATGCTCTGCCGCGACATCGCGCAAGGCCGCCAGCAAGAGCTGGAAGGTGGTGAGCCGCTGTTGGCCGTCGATCACCTCGAAGGCCTGCACCTGCGCCCCATAGGTCTTGACCTGGTTGATCACGATCGCGCCCATAAAGTGCGGGATCAAGCTAGAGCGATCGGTCTCGATCCGGGTGACAGCACGTTCGATGTCTTCCCACAGCAGACCAAGCTGCGGGTCGTCGCGCCAGGAATACTGCCGCTGATACAGCGGGATCAGGTAGCGACGCTTGCCGTCAAACAGGCCGATGATCGAGCGGGTGTAGGGCTTCATTTGCGCGTGATCCGATCAGGCAGGTTCGAGGGTATGATGCAGGACGGCTTCCAGCAGGCGCGACCGGGTTTGTTCGCCCGTGGTGAGGCTGGCTTCGAGTTGGTCGCACAGGGCCATCAGTTCATCGACCTTGGCGACGATGCGGTGCTGTTCGGCGAGTGGTGGGAGCGGGATTGGGATTTTTCTGATCTTCCCCACGCTGAGGCTGAATAACCCCGCAGACGTGATGGCCAACCTTGTCATTTCATTCATGCCATCAGGCGAATTCAGATAGAGCACTGCATACGGTGTCAGCGTCATGTCTTTCGGGCGGCATCGAATGATATGATTTTGGTGGACGCAATTTTCGATTTCACCACCCCAAACGGCACATCGCCCAATTTCGCTGGCACTACCATTGCCTTCGACGACGAGGATGTCCCCGCATTCAAGGCGAAATCTTTCCAGCTCCCCGGCGACGAGTTCAAATTCCTTCACATTTACAAGGTCAAGCCGACCTCGGTAAACATTCCCAACGCCAAGGTATGGGAATGCGTTCTGCTTCGGCGCCCGGGCAGGTGTTTTCTGCATGCCGCCCGAAACGATGAAGCAGTCGTCCACCTGAACCCACTTCCAACCATTAGGAAGTTTCAGATTAGCATCGTCAACTCGTTCTGGGATAGCTTCCACCCCGAGCCTTCCCAGCAACACTGACGCAGGCTCATCCCCTGCATCCTGCTCGACCAATTTGCCGCGCACGGCGAGGTTGAGAATGGTTTGGCGCAGTTGTTTGATCTGGTCGGGCCGGGTGGTGAGTGGGGCGAGGTTGGCCAGCGCGAAGCGAGCGTCAGGTGCGAAGGTTTCGGGATCGGGGGTATTGAGTTTGGCCAAGGTGGACAGGGTGAACGTGTCACGCGCCGCCTCGCGGCTCACGCGCGCCGCCTCAAGCTGATCGCACAGGGCCATCAACTCATCGACCTTGGCGACGATGCGGTGCTGCTCGGCCAGTGGTGGCAGCGGGAACGGGCTGTTGGCAAAATAATCCGTGGGCACGCGCTTCTGTCCGGCTGTGCCGGTCATCCTCGGAATGCCGTTCTCAATGAAAAACGGGCACTTCCAGAAAACGAGGATGTAAGCCGGATCGACGAACAGTGGGCGTACGACATGCAGTTCGGTTGTGCCGCTACCCATGCCGCCGGTTAGGTTGGCAAAGACCGTCGATTTGCCGTTTTCAAAGCAAGGGGTGATCTTCGCCAGCCCAACATCGCCCTCTGCAAAGTGCGTGTAGCCCTTTTTGATCTGCCCCCACGGTCTAGGCTCATGGCCATTCGGAACGCCGTATTCTGCCGAAATTAGAGGCATCGGCACGAAAGACGCCAACGCATTGTCGTCGGCATCGACGCGAGGGTTGATAATGCCGATTTCCGCGATCTGCGACCAGCGCCAGTTATCGGGCAAGGTATATGGCGGCCCGGCCAAATCCGAGATTGCTTTCGGCTTGCGTGCCTCGCCAGCGCGAACCAATCGCGCCTTCTCAGCCGCAATCCGCTTCAACAACTCCGACGCCGGTTCATCCCCCGCATCCTGCTCCACCAGCTTTCCACGCACGGCCAAGTCCAGCACAAACCGGCGCAACCGGGCGATGGCATCGGGTGCGTCGGCTATCCGCGCATAGTGTTCCAGCAATAGCGCGGCGTTCATCGGGCCAGCGCCTCGGCCAGAATGGCTTGCAATTGTGCGCGCAGGTCTGCCGCCTTGGCCTCGGCCCGATCCAGCTTTGCCAGCAATTCGGCCGGATCGCCGTGGTCGACTTGCTCGCTATGCGGGTTCTTGAAATCAAGGTTGTAGCCGCGCGCCTTCACCTCGTCGGCGCTGACCTTCCATGCCTGCGGGCCTTCCTCGCGCCCCTTGCGCTCCGCGCCGCCCCACCATTCCACGCAAGGCGCGAAATGCTCCTGCCGGATCGGCTTGGTCATCGAATAGGCCTTCTGGCCCGCTGGCACCTGATGCTCGTAAAACCAAATGTCTCTGGTCGGCTCGCCCTTTTCAAAAAACAGCAGGTTGGTGCCGATGGAGGCGTAGGGCTTGAACACGGAGTTGGGCAGGCGAACGATGGTGTGGAGGTTGCACTCTTCGAGCAGCGCCCCCTTCAGCCGGGTTTTCACGCCTTCACCGAACAGGCTGCCATCCGGCAACACGATGGCTGCCACGCCGCCCTTGCGCAGCAGACGGATGAACAGGGCCAGGAACAGGTCCGCCGTCTCGCGCGTACGGAAATGCTGGGGGAAATTGCTTTCGATGCCGTCCTCTTCCTTGCCGCCGAAGGGCGGGTTGGTGAGGATCACATCGACGCGGTCCTTCTTCTCCCACGCAATGTAGGGCCGGGCCAGCGTGTTGTCGTGGCGCACGAAGCTGGGGTCTTCGACGCCGTGCAGCAGCATGTTGGTGACGCAGAGCATGTGCGGCAGCGGCTTCTTTTCCACGGCGCGCAAGGATGCCTGCATCAGCGCCTCGTCCTCCGGCCGCTTCACATAGCGCTCGCGCATGTGCTTCATCGCGCAGGTGAGGAAGCCGCCCGTGCCGCAGGACGGGTCGAAGATGATCTCGCCCGGCTTGGGGTCGATCCGGTCCACCATGAACGCGGTGACAGCGCGGGGGGTGTAGTATTCCCCGGCGTTGCCAGCCGATTGCAGGTCGTTGAGCAATTGCTCGTAAACATCGCCGAAGTGCTGGCGCTCGGACAGGTTGTTGAAGTCGATGCCGTTGATCTTGTTGACCACCTGCCGCAGCAACTGGCCCGATTTCATGTAGTTGTAGGCATCCTCGAACACGTCGCGCACCACGCGGCGCCGATTGCTTGATGGGTCGCCGGGCTGGCCGCTAGGCTTCAAGCCCTTCATCGCCGGGAACAGCTTTTCGTTGATGAAGGCGAGCAGCGCATCGCCGGTCAGCCCTTCGGGGTCGGCGGCCCAGTTACGCCACTGGAACTGCGCAGGAATAGGGGACTGGTAGGCGTTGCGTGTGAGTTCGAGATCCAGATCCTGATCGTCGATGATCTTCAGGAAAAACAGCCAGCAAAGCTGGCTGATACGCTGGGCATCGCCGTCGACGCCGCTGTCCTTACGCATGATGTCTTGAATGGATTTGACCAAAGTCCGAACCGACATAAATTCAAGCAACTTCCTGATAAAGTTCGTTTTGCAAGGCGTGGACAGCCTCTTCGAAGCCAGCCTTGCCGCCAAAGGCCGTGATCAGCTGGACGGGGGTGCCAAGCGTGTTCAGTGGCGGGATACGCAGCACGTTGGTGTCGTCAAGATTGAGCACGCCATCGTCGGCATACTTATCCAGCAATGCGCGCAGCACAGTGCGGGCCTGTTCGCCATATCGGGCGAAAACGTCGCGCTTTTGCACATTGTCGGCGCGCTCGCGCCGGGTCAGCGGCTTGCGATCGAAGGCGATGTGGCAAATCAGGTCAAACGGATCGAGGTCCTTGCCCAGTTCGTCGGCAATCACATCGAGCGCCAGGCCTTCGGCGGCCAGTTCATCGACCAGGACCTGCTTGCGCTCGGTGCAGTTCCAGCGGGTGAGGAAATCGTCCAGGCTGGAGAAGTGCTTGCGCAAAGCCTTCTTGGTATAGTCGCGCAAGGATTCGGTGACGAGCTTGCCACTCTCGTCCAGATATTCCACGCGCTCGGCCACGATCTGCACGGCCACACCATCGACGTAGGTTTTGCCCCGTCGGCCGCCATCATCAATGATCGTGATATCGGGCGGCTCGCCGCCGCCGATGATGGTGTCCTCATTTTCAGGGGCACCCGTCTGATCGTCAGGAGTGTGACCGTCATCGGGATCGGCGGTGGCGCCATCGTCGGGCGGTGACATGGGGTCATCCTCGCCCGGCTCGTAAATCTGCACGGGTTCGCCGTCGAAATCCGGATCGGCAAAATGGTTGGTCGCGCCCCGGAAATCCATCAGCGTGAAGAAAAATTTGCGCGTATCCTCGTGCACCCGGGTGCCGCGCCCCACGATCTGCTTGAACTCGGTCATCGAGCCCACTTCCCGATCCAGCACGATCAGACGGCAAGTCTGGGCGTCAACGCCTGTGGATAGCAGGCGTGATGTCGTGACGAGCACCGGATAGCGGCTTTCCGGATCGATGAAGTTGCCGAGTTGCGCCTGTCCCTCGGGATCGTTGTCGGTAATGCGCATAACATAGCGCGAATTCTCGGCCACAAGGTCGGCATTCTCGTTGATCAGCGCCTGCCGCATGCGGGCGGCGTGTTCCCGATCGACACAAAACACGATAGTCTTCTGATAGCGGTCGCCGCTTTCCTTGAGAAACTCCGAGACCTTGCGCGCTACCAGCTTGGTGCGATCATCCAGCACCAGGGTGCGATCGAAATCGCGGACGTTGTAAATGCGGTCCTCGACTTCGTTGCCGTCGCGGTCCAATTGGCCCTTTTCGGGACGATAGCCCTGGATGTCACGGTCAACGTGAACCTTGATCACCTTGTAGGGCGCAAGGAAGCCGTCACGGATGCCCTGTTTCAGGGAATAGCTGAAAACCGGCTTGCCAAAATAATGGATATTGGACGCGTATGTGGTTTCCTTGGGAGTGGCGGTGAGGCCAATCTGCGTCGCTTCTGAAAAGTGCTCCAGGATTTCGCGCCAAGCGCTATCCTCGGCAGCGCTGCCGCGGTGGCATTCGTCGATTACGATAAGGTCAAAAAAGCCGGGCGAGAACTCCTTGAACAGCTTTTGTCGCTCCTCCGGCCCGGTGATTGCCTGATAGAGGCCAAGGTAAATCTCGTAGGCCGTGTCGATGCGGCGCTTTTTATAAGAACTTTTCTTGTCGACTGTAACCGCCGTCGTCAGGGCGATCTTGCTACCGTCGTCGCGTTCGATGGTTTTGGCATTGGTCGAAAGCTTGGCCATGGCCGGCCCAAACGGCCGGAAATCATTCACCATGGTCTGGTCGACCAGCACGTTGCGGTCGGCAAGGAACAGGATGCGCTTCTTGTGCCCGCCCTTCCACAGGCGCCAGATGATCTGGAATGCGGTATAGGTCTTGCCCGTCCCCGTCGCCATCACGAGCAAAATTCGGTTCTGACCGTTGGCAATGGCCTCCATGGTCGAATTGACGGCGTTGACCTGATAATAGCGCGGCTGCTTGCCACTGCCATCATCGTAGTAATCCTCGAGCACGATCTCCTCGCCTTGCGTCGTCAGGCCCTTCGAGGCTGCATATCGCCGCCACAGGTCGTGTGGTGAAGGAAAGCCATCAAGAGGCAACGTGGTTTCTACAGTCTTGCCCGCGCCCGTGCGGTCGTGAAATACGAAACCATCGCCATTCGATGAAAAGACGAAAGGGATGTCCAGCGTTTCGGCATATTCCAGGGCCTGCTGCATTCCAGCGCCGATCGGCTGCGTATTGTCCTTCGCTTCGATCAGGGCGAGCGGAATATTAGGCTTGTAGTAAAGAACATAGTCGGCGCGCTTTCCTTTGCCACGCACCACCAGCCTTCCACGAACGATGATGCGCCCTTTGGTAAAGCTTACCTCTTCCCGGATTTGCATCATCTCGTCCCAGCCTGCCGATTTGATGGCAGGTGTGATGAATTTGGTGCAAATGTCGCGTTCGCTGAGCGCTTGTTTGTCTAGCATTCGGTCCATCCAGTTTCGCGGACCTTACGGTGCAGGCTTTGCAGATGCCAGCAAGATTCGGAAATCCCTCAATTGCCCGCCACGTCAGCCAATCCATTTCTGCGGCTACAACAAGCGATCGCCAGGCCTTTGGATGAGTAGGACCCTGGCTACGCGTTCGCGACGGTAAGGGGCTAACACCACCAAGGCGGTACAAGGTTGCTCTGGGTGCCGAAATTCCGCATCACTCCGGCCAGCATTTCCGGGCAGTTTGAGCCCTGCACGTTCTTGCCTGCGCAAAGCGCCGTCAGCCGTGTAAGAACCAAGCCGTACGAAAAGGCGTATTAACCGAGAATTGGCTTCAAAAACGGCTCCTTACAAAGGCAAAAGTTGCGTGTTGTGGGGAATTGGCGTAGGGTCCTTTTGAAAGTTTAGCCAATTCATAGCGTTATTGGACGAAATCTGGTCCCGTAAGCGGCACCAGGGCTTCTTCCCAAAACATCTCGATACATTGGCGTTGCTGGGTTTTCGGTCGGTTTTATCTTCCGGGCGCTCCTGCTTTGCGCCGTGATTTCGTGCCGCTTTTTACATCGGGTGGGGCATTCCCGGAGGAAACGGGAGCCTGGCAAAAGGCGCTGTCGCTAAATGTCCCGCCGGGGCCGGCCTCGCCCACCCAGGTGATCGGCGTGCCGGTGCGCGCTGCCAGCGCAATGGCTGCATTCCGGGCCGTTTTTGAGGGAGTGACTGGCCGGAGAGGGGGAAGCCTGATGGAGAATTCCATAAGCTGACGATTGCTCCATGATTAGAAATATTTATATTTGTTTGCCGGATTGTTTCCCTGTGTTTTTGGGGCGTGGTGCAAAAAAACATGTGAAATGAATTGCATCATTTCCAAGGTGAGGTTGTGTCCCGCACTGGGGCGCAAAGAACATGAGGGAAAGCAAATGGTACGAAAGGTACTCGTGGGCTGGCGGGCTTCTTATGCCGTCCTGGCCGCTTTGGCGGTTGCCCCCACGGTGGCGATGGCTGCCGACAATGCTGGCGGGGCTGCGCAGTCTGAGTCTTCTCCTGCGGCGTCCGAGGTACAGGCTTCCGACGATGGCGGTGTCGTCATCTCCGTCCTCGGCCGGAAGGCGGTTCATGCCACGAAAGTTTCGATTGGCCGCGTCCTGATCGACGACCTGCCTTCGGGGGCCAACCCGATGGCGGCGATCAGCGTTTCGCCGGGCGTTTCGTTCCAGTCGGCTGACCCTCAGGGCATCAGCACCTGGGCCAGCCAGATCTTCATCCACGGCTTCGACCAGCGCGCGGTGGGCATGACGCTCGACGAAATGCCGCTGGGCGAGATGACCTATCGCAACTACAACGGCTTGAGCCCGATGCAGGCGGTGACTTCGGAAAATGTCGCGGGTGTCGACATGGTCCAGTCGGCGGGCGCCGAATCGGTGGCGGCGACCAACAACCTGGGCGGCGCGCTCACTTATACCAGCCTCGATCCCAGCCACGTGATGGGCGCCAGCGTCACGCAAGGGTTCGGCAGCTATTCGAACTTCCACACGTTCGTGCGCCTCGACAGCGGCGATCTCAACAGCACCGGCACGCGGTTCTATGCGTCCTACATGCGCAACACGCAGGACAAGTGGAAGAGCGGCGGCGGTTCGACCGCGCAGCAGGTCAATTTCAAGATCGTCCAGCCGCTCGGCAGCGACAGCTCGCTGACCGCCTTCTTCAACTGGAACGACCTCCACGAGCTGGTCTATCAGGACATGTCGCCTGATATTCTCAACACGCTGGGCAACAACATCGACTATTACTACAACGGCAAGGCCAGCGGGTACATCGCGGCCTACAATGCCGCCCAGGGCATTTTCCCGGCCGGGTACGAAAAGCTCAAGGCGCCGCTCGACGCCTCCTACTATGACGGCGCGACCAACCAGAGCGACGTGATGGGTTACCTCAAGGCCGATATCGCGGTGACCGACCGCCTGCGCTGGGTGACGACGGCCTATGGCCATGGCGAGGAATCGCAGACGACCTGGACCTCGCCCTATTTCGGTTCGCCGGGCGGCTCGCTGTTGAGCGAACTGGTCAAGGAACCCTCGATCCGTCGTTTCGGCGTCGTTTCGCGCGTGTCCTATGAGGTCGCCAAGCACCATCTGGGCATGGGCGTCTGGTATGAAAACAACCATTACCGCTCGCCGATGAACGCCTATGCCCTGCCGGCGGTGGTCAACGGGGTGATCCAGGGCGGGGTGCTCAACCCTCTCGACCGCTTCGTCAATCCGTTCGCCAACATCTTCGACCAGACCTACAATACCAACACGTTCACCGCCTTTGTGCAGGATGACTATCATCCCGTGCACAACCTGACGCTGCACGCCGGTTTCAAGTCGATCCTGAGCACGACGAGCGTGGACAAGGGCTATCTGAACCAGGGCTATTATGGCGCCATCGGTAATATCGCGAGCGGGGTCAGCCTGACCACGGCCGAGGCGTTCCTGCCGCACTTCGGCGCGGACTGGACGTTCCTGGGCCATCATGAACTGTTCTTCGACATCTCGAAGAACGCGCGCACTTATGCGCAGTCGGGCTTCAAGCTGTCGTCTTCGCCGTTTGCGGTGACGCAGGCCGCGTTCGACCAGATGAGCGGTTCGATCAAGCCCGAGACCGACTGGACTTATGCGGTCGGCTATCGCTATGGCTCGAAGCTGTTCGACGTGTCGATCTATGCCTATCACACCGACTTCTCGAACCGTCTCCAGCAGATCACTTCGGGTTCGTCGATCAACCCGGTCTCGACCGTCGCGAACGTGGGCGGCGTGACGATGAACGGCGTGGAAGGCCTGCTGTCGGTCCGTCCGCTCACCGGCCTGTCGATCACCAACAGCATCAGCTACAACCACGGTGTCTACAACGACAACATCGTCGACCAGAACGGCGTGCACCAGATCAAGGGCAAGCAGGTCGTCAACTATCCGCGCCTGATGTACAAGGCGCGCGTGGGCTACGACATCGGCAAGCTCAGCTTCTATGTCGACGAGAGCCGCACCGGCTGGCGCAACTACGACTATCAGGGCCAATATCGCGTCCCCGGCTACTGGATGACCAACCTTGGCGTGCAGTGGCACATCCGCAAGCCCTCCGATGGCGAGACGTTTGCCCAGGTGTTCAAGGGCCTGACCCTGTCGTTCAACCTGAACAACGTCACCAACAAGACCTATGTCGCCACGATGGGCGAAGTCGGCAACCCGATGAGCGGGGCCGAAGCCTATACCTATCAGTCGATGATCCTGGGGATGCCGCGTTCGGCATTCGGAACGATCAAGGCCGATTTCTGATCTGACGGCAATCGGGATGGAGGCCGGGGCGACATTGCGGCGCCCCGGCCTCTTTTTTTGTCCGGGCGACCCGCTGTTTTTATCGTGGCGATGCCTGCGATCCGGTGGTCGAGCAGGGCGATTTGTAGAAAAATATTAAAATAACGGGCTTTTCGATAATTTCACGCAAGGCCGGGCCGGAATGAAGCGATTCCTGGTGCAGGTGCGCCGGATAGCGGCTGTCCGGAAGGGTGGGGTGTGCGAATTTTTGTCGCACTTTGTTGTGAATCTTGTATTTGCTGCAACACAACATTGTCTCTATGAGCGCCCCCTTCCAAGAAACGACAAGCACCTTCAGGGGGGTCTGTGAAATTTACGAATCTGCGCTGGCCGATGACCGTCTCGGCCATCGCCATCATGTCTGCCGTTTCCGTTCCGGCTTTTGCCGAAGAAGCCGCTGCCCAGGCTGATGCCCCGGCAACGGAAGCTGCGAGCGATGCCAGCACTGGCGGCGGCATCGTCGTGACCGCCACGCGCCGTTCCGAGCGCGCGATCAATGTTCCCATTGCGGTCTCGTCGCTCTCGGGCGAGAAGCTCGACGTGCTCAATTCGAGCGGTCAGGACATTCGCTTCCTCGCCTCGCGCGTGCCCAGCCTCCAGATCGAATCCTCGTTTGGCCGCACTTTCCCGCGCTTCTACATCCGTGGCCTTGGTAACACCGACTTCAGCGCTGACGCGGCCCAGCCGGTTTCGGTCGTCTACGACAACGTCGCGCTCGAAAGCCCGATGCTCAAGGCCTTTCCGGTCTTCGACCTTGAAAACGTCGAAGTGCTCAAGGGCCCGCAGGGCACGCTGTTTGGTCGCAACACGCCGGCCGGTGTGGTCAAGCTGACCTCCAAGCGCCCGACCGAAGACCTCAACGGCCATATCAGCGCCTCGTGGGGCAGCTTCAACACCGCCAACATCGAGGCCGCCATCGGCGCGCCGATCACCGACCACTTGCGCTTCCGCGTGGCCGGCCTGCTTCAGCGTCGCGACAACTGGGTCAAGAACGACTATACGCAGACGATCAATTCGAAGAACTTCGAAGGCTATCGCGACTTTGCCGGTCGCTTCATGCTCGAATACGAGAACGGCCCGCTCGACCTCCTGCTGAACGTCCATGGTCGTTCGCTGCGCGGCACCGCGCGTCTGTTCCGCGGCAACGCGATCCAGAAGGGCACCAACGATCTGGTTCCGGGCTACGACATCGGACACACCGCCCAGAACGGCGACAACCCGCAGTCGCTCGACAGCTGGGGCATCAACCTTCAGGGCAGCTATGCCTTCGGCGGCGTCGGCACCCTCTACTCGATCACGGCCTGGGAACGCGCCGACGTGTTCTCGCGTGGCGACATCGACGGGTCCTATCCGGGCGCCGTGCCGTTCCAGGTCCAGACCGGTGGCGATACCTCGCCCAAGGAATTCTCGCAGGAAGTGCGCTTCGCCTCTGAAAAGTTCGGCGATGTCAGCTTCCAGGCCGGGGCCTACTACTTCAACCAGAACCTCGACAATGGCAGCGGCTCGTGGAACAACGCGAACGTCTATGCGCCGACCAGCGTCATGCATCTCGACAACGAGACTTATGCGTTCTTCGGTTCGGGCGAATATACGCCGACCAGCTCGCTGATCCTGCGCGCGGGCGTGCGCTGGTCGCATGATCGCCGTCACAGCATCCTCGTCGATGGTGCCGACATCAACGCGCGCGGTCCGGGCATCGGCGTGTCGACCGGCCATGTTGCGGGTTCCAACTGGTCGTGGGATGGCAGCGCCACCTACAAGATCTCGTCGTCGAGCAGCGTCTATGGCCGCGTGGCTTCGGGCTATCTGGGGGCGGCGCTCAAGAACGATACCCAGTCGGGTGTTGCCACGGTGGCCCGTCCGCAGACGACGACTTCGTATGAAATCGGCTTCAAGAGCGAACAGCCCGGCCTGTTCAACTTCTCGATCGACGCCTATTTCTCGAACACGCACAATATCCAGCTGACCGCCGTGGGCGGGGGCTCGAACGTCACCCAGCTCATGAATGCGCGCAAGGCCATCGGCTATGGCGTGGAAACCGAACTGACGGCGACCCCGATCGAGCATCTCCAGCTCACGCTGGGCGGCAGCTACAACTTCACCCAGCTGCGCGACAAGAACCTGTTTGTCGCCCCGTGCGGCAGCAACTGCACGGTCCTCGATCCGCTGGTCACGGTCAATGGAACGCGGCTGGCCTCGATCGACGGCAACCGTCTGCCCCAGGCGCCGCGCTGGATCGGCAATGCGACGCTCAGCTATGCCGTGCCGCTGACCGAAACCACCGAAGTCTTCGCCTATACCGACTGGGCCTATCGCTCGAAGGTGAACTTCTTCCTCTATCAGGCGGTTGAATTCACCGGGAAGGCCTCGGTCGAAGGCGGTCTGCGCGTCGGCTATCGCGACAAGGCGCGTGGCTATGAAGTGGCCGCCTTTGCCCGCAACATCACCAACCAGGTGCGGATCGTGGGCGCGATCGACTTCAACAACCTGACCGCGATGCTGAACGAACCGCGCATCTTCGGCGGCGAAATCAGCTTCCACTTCTGATAGTCTGCGGGGCGCCGGTGATCCGGTGCCCCGTTTTTTCTTCCCCGGCCTGCCGGTATGCCCGGTTTCCCTCCGTTCGGGCATGCGCTTTTGGTGGCAGGTCTCCCGTCCAACGAGCGGAACAGCCCTTGACCTATTCGTCCCCCGCCTCTTCCTCCCCCACCTTTTCCCGCCGCCTTCGGGCCGGTTTCCTTGCCCTTGGCGCTCTGGCCGCGATGGGCCAGGCTCAGGCCCGGACGCCAGCTCCGGCCCAGAAAGATGCGGGCAAGACTGCTCCTGCCAAGGCGGAACAGGCGAACGCGCGCCAGATGGTCATCATCGATGACGAAGGCACCTCGCTGATGCACATCGCGCTGCTGGCCTCGCCGAAGATCGACGTGGTCGGGGTGACGAGCGTGAGCGGCAACATCTGGGCGACGCGCGGCGCCGCGATGCAGTTGCGCATGCTGGAGCTGATGGGCAAGGACAAGGTTCCCGTGGCCCAGGGCGCGCTCTATCCGCTGCTCAACACCGAGGAAAAGACCCGGCGCTGGGAAGCCCTCTATGGCAAGCTGACGTGGAAGGGCGTGTGGATGAAGGAGTGGGTGGAGCCCACCCAGCAATCGACCCCGCCCTATCGCACCCCGCAGGATGTCAGCGACATTCCCGGCGGCGCGCCCAAGGGGCATGTTCTGGCCGAGGCGGCGGCCAACTTCATGATCCGCATGGTCCACAAGTATCCGGGCCAGATCACGATCGTCGAGGGCGGGCCGATGACCAACCTTGCGCTGGCCCAGCGCCTCGACCCCGAATTTGCCAGCCTTGCCAAGGGGCTGATCTACATGGGCGGCAGCTTCAATCCCCGGCAGGTGCTCGACAACCGCTCGGCTGCCGACTTTGCCCGCGAATTTGCCAATTCGCCCCGCCGTGAATTCAACATCCGCTTCGATCCTGAATCAGCCAGCATCACCTCGCACGCGCCGTGGAAGTCGATCACCGTGGTTCCCGTCGATCCCTCGACCGCAACCCAGTTGACCCCCGACCTGCTCGCACGCGTGGCCAAGGTGGCCCCGGCCGGGATCAGGCAGGTGGTTTCCGGGTTCGAGCCGGGCTTCCCGCTGTGGGACGAGATCGTGGCGGCGGTGCTGATCGATCCTTCGGTCGTGACCCGCTCGGAACAGCTCTATGTCGATTATGACAGCCAGTTCGGCGCGACCTATGGCGACACGCTTTCGTGGCGCGAGCATTACCAGCCGGGGCTGGGCGAGCAGAAGGCGACCGTGATCCTCTCGGTCGATCCCGGAAAGGTCGACGATACGCTCGTCGATGCGGTTTCCAGGGCCCGGTAAGGTCCGTCCGGCCTGTGTTTTCGATCCCCAGGCTGATACCCTCGGGATGATCCTGCAAGGAGAGGCGCTCTGGCGGTGCCTCTCCTTGTCTGATTCCGGGGGGGGCATCGTCGGGCGCAAACCGCGCGGGCACAGGGGGCCGGGATAGAAATACGGCGCGCTGCGTTGGAACAAGCAGGTGTTCCTCGTTTTTTCTGAAGGTCATGCAGCAACAGGCTCTTGTTTTCGCTCTGATCGGCATTCTTGGTATCGGCGCGCAGTGGATTGCGTGGCGTACCGGATGGCCGGCTATCGCCCTCATGCTCGTGGCGGGCGTTGTTGCCGGGCCGGTCACCGGGCTGGTCATTCCCGACCAGACATTTGGCGCCATGCTCAAGCCGATGATCTCCATCGCGGTGGCGCTGATCCTCTTTGAAGGGGGGCTCAGTCTCAATTTCCGCGAGTTGCGCAAGACCGAAGGCGCGGTGACGCGCCTGATGCTGATCGGCATTCCGGTCGGCTGGGGGCTGGGCACGCTGGCGTGCTATTATATCGCCGGGCTGGTCTGGCCGGTGGCCACGCTGTTTGCGGGCATTCTGGTGGTCACCGGGCCCACGGTGGTGATCCCGCTGCTGCGCCAGAGCAATGTGGCCGCGCGCCCGCGCACGATCCTCAAGTGGGAAGCCATCGTCAACGATCCCATCGGCGCGCTGTGCGCGGTGGTCACCTATGAATGTCTGCGCCGCACGGGCGAGGGGGCGACGGTGATTGCTGTCGTCGGATCGCTGCTGGCGGCGGCGGTGGTGGCCGGGCTCATGGGCTATCTGGCGGCGCTGGCAATCGCCTGGGCTTTCCCGCGCGGCCATGTGCCCGAATATCTCAAGGCACCGGTCCTGCTGGTGGCGGTTGTGGGCACGTTTGTGCTCTCCAATCTCATCGAGCAGGAAACCGGCCTTCTGGCCGTGACGGTGATGGGCGTGGCGATTGCCAACATGCGCCTCGACAGCCTGCGCGACATTCATCCGTTCAAGGAGAACATCACGGTCCTGCTCATTTCGGGCGTGTTCGTGCTGCTCTCGGCCTCGCTCGATTTCGGGGTTCTGCGCCATTTCGAGTGGCGCTTTCTGGCCTATCTTCTGGCGGTGCTGTTCCTCGTGCGTCCGGCCACGGTGCTGGTCAGCCTGGCCTTCAGCAAGATCCCCTGGAACGAGCGCCTGCTGGTGGCGTGGATCGCGCCGCGCGGGGTCGTGGCCGTGGCGATCTCGGGGCTTTTCGCGCTGCGGCTCGACCAGCTCGGCTATGGCGACGGCAGCATTCTGGTGGCGCTTTCGTTCTCGGTGGTGGTCGCCACGATCATCGCGCATGGTTTCAGCATCCGTTTCGTTGCGCGCTGGCTGGGGGTGCAGGGCCCGCCGCGCAAGGGGTTGCTGATCGTGGGCAGCACTTCGTGGAGCCTGTCGCTGGCAGACCAGTTGCGCCAGCTCGACGTGCCGGTGATGATCGTCGACACCAGCTGGCCGCGCCTCTCGCTTGCGCGTCAGGCGGGCATTGCCACCTACCATGGCGAAATTCTGGCCGAGGCGACCGAGGAACGCCTCGAACTCGGCCAGTTTCAGGTGCTCGTCGCCACGACCGACAGCGAGGCCTACAACGCCCTCGTGTGCAGCGAGTTCGCACCCGAATTCGGGCGCGATGCGGTCTACCAGCTGGGCGGCTCGGGCGACGACGAGGATCATCGCAGCCTGCCCGAAGCCCTGCGCGGGCGCGCGGTGTTCACCTCGGGCGCCGGAGTGGCCGAGATTCTCGAACGCGAGCGTCTGGGCTGGACCTTCCGCAAGACACGGCTGAGCGACCAGTTCGACTTTGCCGATGCGCAGGCCGCGCTGCCCGATCAGAGCGACATGCTGTTCGTGCTGCGCAAGGACGGGCGGATCGTGTTCTTCACCCATGCCTCGCGCCCCACGCCGCAGGCGGGCGACACGATCATTTCCTATGGCCCCTCGCGCCACGAGGAACCCGAAGCCGCGCGTGGCGCTGTCAGGAACAGGAATGAGCAAAGGGAGGTGATGTCGTGAGACGCGCGTCGATCATCGCGTTTTCGGTTCTTCTGGCCATGCTGGGCGGCTGCAACAGACCCGGCCCGGACAAGCCCGGTCAGGATGCCTCCGCGCAGGCTTCGGATCAGGCCGATGACGGGCAGGGGGAAGGCGAGGGCGGGGTCAGTTCTGCTGCCGGTCAGTCTGCTTCAGGCGAACCGGCGCCTGAACCGAAAAAGTCGATCATCCGCCCCGAGGTCGATGCCGGGCCGACGCAGGCCCCGGTGCTGCTGCCGGTGCATCTCGTCGTGCCCTGGCCGGCCAGGGCTGTCCGGCTCGACGATGCCGGCCGGGCGCTGATCGATGGCCTGCTGGGCGATCCGACGTTTCAGGCCGGGGGCCCGGTCACGATCTGGGGGCACAGCGATTCCCATGGCACCGACAGCGCAAATCTGGCCTCCTCGCGCCAGCGCGCCCTGGCGGCGCGGGCCTATCTGATCGCAAAGGGGGTGAACCCGGCGCGGATCACGGTTGTCGCCATGGGCGAGGCCAGCCCGCTGGTGCCCAACCGTCGCCGCGACGGCACCGACGATCCCGACGCACGCGCGAAGAACCGCCGGGTCGAGATCGAGGCCGTCGCACCCCTTCCGGCGCCGCCGCCTGCTGCCCCGAACGGGAAACAGGCCGGACCTGCATAAGCTCCGGCCTGCTTTCGCGCCCCGATCCGGTGCGTCCTCAGGGACGGGGCGGGGGCGCGCTTTCAAAGATCCGGTTGAGCGTTGCCGCGATGCGCACCCCGGCCTGTTCGAGCCTTTGATCGACTTCCCCGCGATGCTGGTAGGCATAGTCCCAGCTCAGCGCCGGGTCGGTGGGGTAGATCGTCTTGCGCAGGGCCACGCTCTCGTGAATCCACACGTTCGGGTCGGTCTGGTTCCAGGCGATCACCTCCTGCGGGGTGATCGCGCGGGACAGCCAGTGCGCATATTCGGAATAGGACAGCCCACGCTGTTCGATCAGCGCCGAATCCCAGACCGAATGCAGATTGGTCGGTTTGCCGAACCAGCTGACCGAGACGGTGTTGCCCCCCCGATCATCGCCCGCGCCGGCATGGAGCGGCTGGTGCAGGTCGCCCACGATGTGAACCACGAAGCGCAGCGCCATGCGCTGTTCGTCGGGCGAGGCCTTGGGATCGCGCAGCACGGTGGAAAAATGCGCCAGCGCGGTGACCGCGTCGCCCGCGGGCGGGGCGTCCGAAGTCTGGTAGTCGTCGCCCTTGACCGTGACATAGTGCCAGGGGCTGGCGGTCTTTTGCCAGAACGGATCGGGGGCCGAGCGCATGTCGTCGGGCCAGGTAGCGGCCTGGGCGAGGTCTTCATTGCCCAGCAGCAGGCGCACCCGCGCGCGGGCCAGGCCGCTCAGGTTCTCGTCGGCGATGGCGCCGGTGATGCGATGGCCGATGGGCCCCCAGGCATGGGCCGGGGACGACAGGCAGAGCGAAGCGGCGATGAAGCCGGACAGGGCGGGTTTGCGCATGGCTCCATTTCATAATGCAGATGGCGCGGCGGGAAAGCCCGTTGACGCGAAAGAGCGCATGTCCGGTGGCGACAGGTGTCGCACAGCCGGGAACGGTTCGGGGCTGGACACCCGGTGAGCAGTCTGGTTCAATAGTCGGACTGAAACCGGTGCCGGAATCGTGTATGGCAGCGCAGTCAATAAAAAGGGAGAAAATTCGTATGCAGCCGTAAGGCATACCTATGCGGTTGCCGTGATCTGCCGAATTTTAGATGCTAGCGGCAGGACAGCCCAACGGAACTATCGAAAAACGTGGTTCTCAGCAGCATGTCCGGTCTTGCCTGAACGAGGGGGTCTGCACAACGTGACAAGTTGTCTCACCCCCCTTTGTTCGGCCATGACTGACAGCGTTGTCTAGAATTGTGTCGATAAACTCCGACAATGGGCAATTTGGGAGAACGGGCAACGAACCTGAGGCTGACATGTTCGACTTTCCCGGTTCCGGGCGTTTTTCCGGGGCGGGAGCGGGCAGGGGATGGGCTTTCCGGCGACATGGGCCGCTCGTGACCGGGCGGATTGGTCTCATGTCGACCACGCTTTTCCAGACTGGTCGATGAGCGGGCACGAGGCTGTGGGGCTGTTGACCCCAAACGGGGCATTCGGGCGGTGCGAGGGTTCGCCAGAACCGCCCCCGGATGCGTCTGAAGGCAAGATGGGAGGCTGGCGCAGGGGGATCTGCAAGATCCGAAAACGCCAGCATGATCAATAACATAAACAGACATGATGGTGAAAAATGAAAAAGATGAATCATTTTGCAGGGTCGGTTTGCGCTGTCATTGCCACCACGCTCATGCTGCCCGGCGCGGCCTGGGCCGATGCGCCTGCCGCTGATGCGGCCAGCCCCGTCGTGGCACCTTCGGCCGAACCGGTTTCTGGTGGGAGAGAGCCTGCTGTCACGTCGCTGCCCGATGGCCCGGTCCGCAAGACCTATGATGGCATTCTGGGCGACTGGGGCGGCCTGCGCGAAAAGCTCGATGATGCCGGCGTCGGCCTGACGGTCGCCTATGGCAACGAATTTGCCGCCAATGTCGCGGGTGGTGCGCGCAAGGATGCCACTGCGGTCGGCCAGCTGGTGCTCGGCACCGATCTCGACATGGACAAGATCGCGGGGATCCACGGCGGTTCGTTCCACGGCAAGATCACCTATCGCCATGGCCCCAACCTGGGGGACAAGGCTGGTCTCGAAACCCTTCAGCTGGTGCAGGAAGTCTGGGGACGCGGCCAGACCTGGCGCGTGACCGAAGCCTATTACCAGCAGCAGATCGGCGCCTCGCTCGATGTGAAGATCGGCCGCATGACCATGGGCTCGGACTTCGAGCAGATGGGCTGCGAGTTCCAGAACCTGAGCTTCTGTGGCGCGGCTGTCGGCAACCTCGTGGGCGATTACTGGTACAACTGGCCGATCAGCCAGTGGGCGCTGGTCGCCAATTACAAGCACAAGTCGTGGTACGTGAAGGCCGCCGTGTTCGAGGCCAACCGTCACAGCCTCGACAACAATTTCGCCTTCAACCACGGTGGCGCCGATGGCGTGACGGTCCCGGTCGAAGCGGGCTGGACCCCGCGTCTGGGTTCGCGCGGGCTGCCCGGTGTCTACAAGATCGGTGCCTGGTACAACTCGCAGCGCGCCGATGACGTGCTGCTGGGTGTCGACGGCCAGCCTGTCGGCGCGCGCGACATCGACCCGATGGCGCGTCGGGGCCGCTATGGTGGCTACATCGCCATCCGCCAGCAGATCACCGGTTCCTACACGAAGGACCCGCTGACCGGCGCGATGGTGACCCGTGGCGTGAGCGTGCAGTTCAACCTGACCCAGACCGACCGCCGCACCGCGCGCACCGACAACCAGCTGACGGCCGGGTTGCTTTGGTCGGCGCCGTTCGCGGCCCGTCCGCACGATGAACTGGGCTGGGCGATCGGGCGCACCAATGTGAACGGCCGGGCGGCCTATGGCGAGCAACTGGCTTCGCCGATCGGGCGCCATGCCGACGCGGAGTACCTGACCGAGTTCTACTACGGGGTCCACATCTACCCCGGCGTGATGCTCAAGCCCAACATCCAGTACATCGTCAATCCCGGCGGATACCACACCAACAAGGACGTCGTGATCCTTGGGATGAAGAGTTCTTTCGCGCTGTAACTATCTGATCCGAAGCTATCGTTTCGGAGCGGGCCGGAACCGGACCGGAATTCGCATCTTCGGCGAATTTCGGTTCGGGCTCTAAAATCTCGGGGAGGGGATTTTATTAATTCTAATGGAAGCAAGGGGTAATTAAAATGTCCTCCCCCACAATTCAGGACCCTCTCCCAGGAAAGGGCGCGGGTCTTCCCCTCAGGCTGGCATCGATACTGGTCCTGCTTGTCGCCATTCCGCTCGTTCTGGGCGGTGGCTGGCTGGTCGCGCTGGGCGGCTCGGCCTATTACGTGATCACCGGCGTCGTGCTGCTGGTCAATGCCGTGCTGCTCTGGCGTTCGTGCAAGTGGGCCTATCCGCTGTTTGCCGCCGTGATCCTGGGCACGATGGCCTGGGCGATCGGCGAAGCGGGCATCGATTTCTGGCGCCTTGCCCCGCGTGGTGACGTGCTCGTTCCGCTTGGCATCGTGCTGCTGCTGCCCTGGGTCGTGCGCGCCCATGCGGCGGGCCGTGCGCCGATGCGCTGGCCGCTGGTGGTCGCGCTGGTTGCTGCGGTGGGCACGCTGGCCTGCTCTTTGACTGCCGACCGCGTTTCGATCAATGGCAGCCTGCCGGGCGCGCCGGGTGCCGTCGATCTGGCCGACGGCATCTCGCCCGAGGACTGGACCGCCTATGGCCGCACCAATGCCGGCCTGCGCTTCTCGCCGCTGACCCAGATCAGCCCCGACAATGTCTCGAACCTCAAGGTCGCCTGGACCTTCCGCACCGGCGACCTGCCCGCGCTGGGCAAGGCCGATCCGGTCGAATCCACGTTCGAGGTGACCCCGATCAAGGTCGGCAATCTGGTCTACCTGTGCTCGGCCCACCAGATCGCCTTCGCGCTTGATGCCGCCACCGGCAAGCAGGTGTGGAAGTTCGATCCCAAGCTGGTCGACGACAACAGCTTCCAGCACCTGACCTGCCGGGGCCTGTCGTATCACGAAAACGTCGCCAATGCTCTCGACACCACGGGCAAGCCCGCGCCTGCCGAGTGTGCAAAGCGCGTGATCCTGCCGACCAACGATGGCCGCGTGATCGCCCTCGACGCGCTGACCGGCAAGCTGTGCCACAGCTTTGGCGCCAACGGCACGATCGATCTCAACAAGCAGATCAATCTGGTGCGTGGCGGCTTCTATGAAGTGACCTCGCCGCCGGTCGTCACCCGGAACATGATCATCGTCAACGGCGCGGTCATCGACAACTACTCGACCAACGAACCCTCGGGCGTGGTGCGGGGCTACGATGTCTACACCGGCCGTCTGGTCTGGGCGTGGGATTCGGGCGCAAGGGATGAAAACCGCATCCCCGGTCCGAACGAAACCTATACCCGCAACTCGCCCAACTCGTGGATCACGGCCTCGGCCGACGAAAAGCTGGGCCTTGTCTACATGCCGATGGGCGTGTCCTCGCCCGATATCTTCGGCGGCAACCGTTCGGCCCTGAACGAGCGCTATGCGACCTCGCTGGTCGCGCTCGACATCGCCACGGGCAAGCGCGTGTGGAACTACCAGACCGTGCACCACGACCTGTGGGACATGGACGTTCCCTCGCAGCCCACGCTGGCCGACATCCAGACCGCCCACGGCATCGTCCCGGCGATCTATGCCCCGGCCAAGACCGGCAACATCTTCGTGCTCGACCGCCGCACGGGCAAGCCGATCGTTCCGGCGCCCGAACGCGCCGTGCCGCAGGGTGGCGCGCCGGGTGAATGGCTGTCGAAGACCCAGCCGTTCTCCGAGCTGACGCTGCGTCCGGCCGAGAACCTGACCGACGCGAACATGTGGGGCGCCACCATGTTCGACCAGATGGCCTGCCGGATCATGTTCAAGCGCCTGCGCTATGATGGTCCGTTCACGCCGCCCTCGCTTCAGGGCACGCTGGTGTTCCCCGGCAATCTGGGCATGTTCGAATGGGGCGGCATCTCGATCGACCCCAGGCGCCAGATTGCTGTCGCCAACCCGATGAACATTCCGTTCGTCTCGCGCCTGATCCCGCGTGGCCCGGGCAACCCGGCCCAGCCCAACAATGCGCACCCGGCGGGTACGGAAACGGGCGTCCAGCCGATGTATGGCTCGCCCTATGGCGTGGAACTCAATGCGTTCCTCTCGCCGCTCGGCCTGCCCTGCATGCAGCCGCCCTGGGGCTATGTCACGGGGATCGACCTGAAGACCAACAAGGTCATCTGGAAGCACCGCGTGGGCACCACCCGTGACAACGGCGTTCCCCTGCCGCTCAGGATCGGCGTGCCGATGCTCGGTGGCACGATCACCACGGCGGGCGGCGTCTCGTTCCTCACGGCGACGCAGGACAACTTCATCCGTGGCTTCGACGTGACCACCGGCAAGATGCTGTGGGAATCCCGCCTGCCTGCGGGCGGCCAGTCGACCCCGATGACCTATGCCGTGAACGGAAAGCAGTTCGTGGTGACGGCAGCGGGCGGTCATGGCTCGTTCGGCACCAAAATCGGCGATTACATCATCGCCTATGCGCTGCCCGACCAGAAGACCGCGCACTGATGTGATGGCCCCGGCGTGTGGCGCAGGCTACGCGTCGGGGTCTTGCGGACAAAAAATGAAAAACCCCGATGGGCCTTGCTGGCGCATCGGGGTTTTTTGTGTCTGCCGCAGGCCTTCGCGCAAAGGCCTTCCCGCAAAAGCCTTTCATGGGGCTCAGGAATAGTGGTGCCGGGCAAAGAACCGCGCGAGTTCACGCGGCTGGGCGGGCTTGCCGGTGAAGATTTCGACATAGTGGGCCACGCGCGGCATGCGCACTTCGGGCGCCTCGACCGTCTGCATGCTGATATAGCCGATCTGCGTCAGGTAGACGGTGCGCGCGCGGGCATCGGCCTCGGCGAGGGGATAGCCGAAGCGGGTGAACATCGCGGTGATCGCTTCGAGCCGCTGCTGGTCGGCGGCCTTGATCTCGGCGGCCACCTCCTCGCTCTGGAGCGCCCAGCTGCGCACCGCGAATTCGAAGCGGGTATCGAACAGCTCGGGATCGAGCCAGCAGTCGAACAGGTTGAGCGTGGCCTCGCCGATGGTCTCGGCATAGGCCGACGAGCGTTCGCGAATCGAGCCGGTGTTGCGGTCGCGCCAGCGTTCGAGAACCGCGTCGAGCAGCTCCTCGCGGTCTTCGAAGAACCAGTAGAAGCTCGTGCGCGAGAGCTTGAGCCGCTTGGACAGCGGCTGGATCATCACCGCGGCAACGCCCTGATCGAGCAGGAGTTCGCAGGCCGCATCGAGCCACAGCTCGCGCGAGCCGCGATTGGCCCCATCACGCGAATCGGGTTTGGCGGCCGCCTCCGTCCGCCTTGTCCTGGCGGCTTTGCGGACGGGTTCCGCTTCTTCCGATTGTACAACCATGACCATATCCTTGACGCATGTGAACATATGTGGTGTTCAGGGTGAAACCCAGCAAAGGCGCACCCATGTCGACCGATCCTCTGCTTCAACCCTATACGATCAAACATCTCACCTTGCGCAATCGCATTATTACGACGGCGCACGAACCGGCCTATTCGGAAGACGGGATTCCGACGCGGCGCTATGCGGCCTATCATATCGAGCGCGCACGGGCCGGGATCGCCCTGACGATGACGGCCGGATCGGCCTCGACTTCGCTCGACAGCCCGCCGGTCTTTTCCAACCTCCTGATGTGGAAGGACGAGATCGTCCCCTGGCTGCGCGAGATGGCCGATGGCGTCCACGAGGCGGGCGCGGCGATCATGATCCAGCTTTCCCACCTCGGGCGCCGCACGCGCTGGGACAAGGCCGACTGGCTGCCCGTTGTCACCCCCTCGCTCGAACGCGAACCGGCCCACCGCGCGTTTCCCAAGCGGATCGAGGACTGGGACATGGAGCGGATCATCGCCGACTATGTCGCTGCGGCCCAGCGGGCAAAGGAAGCCGGGCTCGATGGCATCGAGTTCGAGGCCTACGGCCACTTGCTCGACCAGTTCTGGTCGCCGCTGACCAACGACCTGCCCGCGCCTTATGGCGGCTCGCTCGAAAACCGCATGCGCTTTGGCATGGACATGCTGGGGGCCGTGCGCGCGGCGGTGGGCCCTGATATGCTGCTGGGCGTGCGCTATTCGGTCGATGAGACGGTGCCGGGCGGCTATGACGAAGACGATGGCATGGCCATGTCGCGCGCGCTGGCGGCCTCGGGCCTCGTCGATTTTCTCAATGTCGTGCGCGGCAATATCGCCCACGACGCCGGGCTGACCGACATGATCCCGATCCAGGGCATGCGCAGCGCGCCCCACCTCGATGCCGCGCGCAAGGTGCGCGAGGAAACCGGCCTGCCGGTGTTCCATGCCGCCAAGATCCAGGACGTGGCCACTGCCCGCCATGCGGTGGAAAGCGGCGCGGTCGACCTGATCGGGATGACCCGCGCGCACATGGCCGACCCCCACATCGTGCGCAAGATCGTGGCCGGGCAGGAGCATGCGATCCGTCCTTGCGTGGGCGCCAACTATTGCCTCGATCGCATCTATCAGGGCGGGGCAGCCTTTTGCATCCACAACCCGGCGACGGGCCGCGAACTGACGATGCCGCACGACATCGCGCCCGCGCCCGATTGCCGCAAGATCGTGATCGTCGGGGCCGGGCCCGCCGGTCTCGAAGCCGCGCGCGTCGCTTCCGCGCGCGGCCACGATGTCGTCGTGTTCGAAGCAGCCGCGCATGCGGGCGGGCAGGTGCGTCTGACCGCGCAGAGCGAGCGCCGCCGCGAGATGATGCAGATCATCGACTGGCGCCTCGACCGCTGCGCGGAGCAGGGCGTGCGCTTTGTCTTCAACACCTGGGCGGATGCCGACACGGTTCTGGCCGAGCAGCCCGACGTGGTGATCGTGGCCACCGGCGGCATGGCCGACAGCGTGCCGCTCGAAACCGGGGGCGACCTCGTGGTGACGGCATGGGACGTGATCGCGGGCGACGTGAAGCCGGGCACGCGGGTTCTGGTCTACGACGACGCGGGCGACCACGTGGCGCTTCAGGCCGCCGAAATCGCCGCGAAGGCGGGCGCCAGTGTCGAGATCATGACCCCGGACCGCAGCTTTGCCCCCGAAGTCATGGCGATGAACCTCGTGCCCTACATGCGCTCGCTCCAGGCCCTCGATACGACGTTCACCGTCAGCTACACGCTCAAGGGCGTGACCCGTCAGGGCAATGGCCTGACCGCACACGTGGGCAGCGACTATGGCCCCGTGGCGCGCAGCCGGGAGGTCGATCAGGTGGTCGTCAACCACGGCACCGTGCCGCTCGACGATCTCTATTTCGAACTCAAGCCGCTCTCCTCGAACCTCGGCGCGGTCGACTATGCCGCACTGGTTGCGGGTGCGCGTCAGGACAGCTCCCCGCTGGCCTCGCGCGGGGTGGAAGGCGCCTTCGCGCTCTACCGGATCGGCGACGCGGTTTCCTCGCGCAATACCCATGCGGCGATCTATGATGCGCTGCGGCTGGTGAAGGATCTTTAAGAACAAGGGGAAGGGAAGGGGCCATTGCCCCTTCGACCCCGGAATTCCTGCCGGTGTTGCGCCTCCCCCTTTCGTCATTCCCGCGCAGGCGGGAATCCAGCAACGATCTGTGCTTTCTGGATTCCCGCCTGCGCGGGAATGACGAAGTGAGCTACGCCGGGATGGAGGCGGAACGCTCCCCATTGCGCAACATCCGCAGGAGTCCTGGGGTCGAAGGGGCGATGGCCCCTTCCTTGTTATTCTTTTCTTTTACCCTTCCAGTTCCCCCGCCAGCCACTGCGCCACCATCTGGGCGACCGGATCGGACTCGCGCCGCCGGGGCAGCAGCACGGTATAGGTGCCATCGGGCCGGACCTCGCAGGGCCCCAGCCGCACGAGGCTGCCATCGGCGAGGAAGCGTTCGCACAGCACGCCCCAGCCCAGCGCCACGCCCTGACCGGCGCGCGCGGCTTCCAGAACATCGGTATAGGCGTTGAACAGCAGCGCGGGCGGGGCAATGGCCTGTCCGGGGCGGGCCCGCGCGAACCAGTCGGCCCAGGAATACCATTGCCGGTCGGTCACGTCGTTTTCGATAAGGTCGCTGGGCGCGGCAAGGAAGGCTTGCGGGTCGGCGATGCGCGCGGCAAAGGCGGGGGAGCAGACCGGCACGATCACGTCGCGCCGTCGCACGAGGGCACGTCCGTCATCGAACGGGGGGACGCCGAAGCGCACGACCACATCGGCCTCGCCCGCGTCGAGGCCGATCCGGCTGTCGCGGGCGAGCAGGCGGATCTTGGCCATGGGCACCGCCGCGCGGAAGGCGTTGAGGCGCGGCATCAGCCAGAGCGAGGAAAAGGCCAGCGTCGTGCCGATGGTGATCTCGCGCGGGCGGTCGCCCAGCCGCGCGGCATCGATGCTGCGACCGATGGCGGTGAAACTGTCGGCGAGCGAGGCGGTGAGCGCGAGGCAGGTCGGCGTGGGGTCGATCGCGCGGTGGCGGCGCACGAACAGCGACTGGCCCAGTTCGCCTTCGAGCGCGCCGATGTGGCGGCTGACGGCGGCCTGCGTCACGCCCAGTTCGGCGGCGGCGAGGGTCACGCTGCGATGGCGCGCGGTGGCTTCGAGCGCGAGCAGGGCGCTCATCGATGGAATATTCTTGCGAAAACGCGACATCGCGGGGCCCTGTTTGATGGCAGGGAGCAGTCTTGCCTTCCCATAACTTTTTCTCAAGCGAAGTTTGATTCTTTGTGCCGTTGAAGGCAGGCTGCACTTCCGTGACACATGGATTGCACGCCATTCTTGCGCGACGGAGAAACCATGGTCCCGCTTTCCCCTGCCATTCGCTCGCTGATCGACAGCCGCAAGCCGGGGCACAGCCTGCCCGGCGGGCTCTATACCCGTGACGACGTCTTTGCCGCCGACATGGAGATCTTCTTCCGTCGCAACTGGATCGCCATCGGCCTCGAATGCGACGTGCCCGAGCCGGGCGACGCGCATGTCGTCGAACTGGGCAAGAGCAGCCTGATCCTGCTGCGCGACGACGACAACACCGTGCGCGTGGTCCACAATGTGTGCCGCCATCGCGGCGCGCGCCTGCTCGACAAGGGCACGCACATCATCTCCAAGCTGGTGTGCCCCTATCACCAGTGGACTTACGAGCTTTCGGGCGAGCTGATGCATGCTCCGCACATGGGCGCCGGGTTCGATCGTTCGTGCCATTCGCTGCGCCCGGTCGCGCATGTGAACGTGGGCGGGCTGATCTATGCCTGCCTGTCGGACGATCCGCCGCAGGACGTTGCGCGTCTGGTCGAGACGATGACCCCGCGCCTTGCGCCCTACGACATCGCCAATGCCAGGATCGCCCACCAGTGCGACATCGTCGAGCGCGGCAACTGGAAGCTGACGATCGAGAACAACCGAGAATGCTACCACTGTCTGGGCAACCACCCGGAGCTGTGCCTGTCGTTCATCGACCTTGATTTCGGCTATGATCCCGCCGCGCTCGCGCCCGAGGACCGCGCGCGGGCCGATGCCCACGAGGCGCGCTTTGCCAGCGTGACCGCGCAGTGGGAGGAAGCGGGCTATCCTTCGGCGGCGGTGCTGCCGCAGGCCGATGGCGACACCAATTTCCGCACCCAGCGCCTGATGATGAACGGCGCGGGCGAAAGCCAGTCGCCCGATACCCGCGCGGCCTGCAAGCGCCTGCTCGGCACGATCGGCAGCACGGGGCTGGGCGACGTGCACTTGTGGGGCCACAACACCTGGAACCACTTCATGGGCGACCATGCGGTGATCGCCACGGTCATCCCGCTCGGCCCCGATGAAACACTGGTGCGCACCAAGTGGCTCGTCCACAAGGATGCGGTCGAAGGGGTGGACTATGATGTCGACCACCTGACCAGCGTGTGGACGGCAACGACCATGCAGGACGCCGACCTTGTCGAGCGGTCGCATGCCGGGGTGGGCGATCCGGCCTATCTGCCCGGCCCATATTCCACGTTTGCAGAGACCGAGCTGGAAAGCTTTGCAACGTGGTATCTCAACCAGTTGCGCAAGCATGGTGGTTGAGCGGATGAAGGACGGGATGGACCTGACCTGCGACCCTGCGGCCCGTTGGTGGGACCGCGAAACCGATGCCGATCTCGTGTGCCTTGCGGTCCACGACGAAACGCCCGACATTCGCACATTCACGTTCGCGGGCGCGCAGGGGCAGTCCTTCGCGCTGGAAGCCGGGCAATATTTCACGTTCGACGTGCCGCTGGAAAGCGGGGAAGGGGCCGCGACCGAGCCGCGCTGCTACTCGCTCTCGTCCTCGGCGCTGCGTCCGCGCACGATTGCGGTCAGCGTCAAGCGGGTGCCCGGCGGGCGCGTGTCGAACCGGCTCCACGAGGCCTTGCGCGTGGGGGACACGATCCGCGCGATGGGGCCTTCGGGCGCTTTCACGCTGCCCCGGCCCCTGCCCGAAAAGCTGCTGCTGCTTTCGGCGGGATCGGGGATCACCCCGATGATCGCCATGGCGCGTACCCTCGCCGATGCGGCGGCAAGGACCGACGTGGTGTTCTTTCACGCCGCGCGGAGCCTTGCCGATTTCGCCTTCGCGGCAGACTTGCAGGCGCTCGCGCGCGCCAATCCGCGCTTTCGCGTGATCTTCCTGCCCGAGGATGGAACGGGCGGGCATTTCGGGCCGGTCGGGCGGATTTCGGTGGAACTGCTGGGCGCGCTCGTGCCCGATCTGGCCGCGCGCACGGTGCTGTGCTGTGGCCCGGCGCCGTTCATGGCGGCGGCACGGGCCATCGGCGTGGCGGCGGGCGTGCCGCAGGCGGCCTGGCTCGAAGAAAGCTTCGACCTCGCTCCGGTTGAGAGCACAGTGGACGAGGCGCCGGCAAAGACCGGTTTTTCCGCGACCTTCAGCCGCCAGAACCGCACGATCACCGTGGGCGCTGATCAGACCCTGCTCTCTGCGGCGCGCGCGCAAGGGGTGGTGCTGCCGTCCTCGTGCGCCAATGGCCTGTGCGGGACATGCAAGGCCAGACTGGTGAGCGGCCAGGTGGCGATGGCGCACAACGGCGGCATCCGCCAGCGCGAGATCGACGCGGGGTTTATTCTGCCGTGCTGTGCGCGGCCTTTGACGGATGTGGTGATCGAACGATGAAGGAAGCCCGGCGCGTGCGCGATCTGTTCGGCCATCCGGCTGGGCTTACGGTGCTCTTCACGGTCGAATTGTGGGAGCGTTTCTCGTTCTACGGGATGCGCGCGCTGCTGATCCTCTATCTCACCCATGTCGCGCTGGCCCAGCGGCCGCAGGACATGGTGGGCTTTGCCACGATGGCCGGGCTGCTCGGCTTCGATGCGGCGCGCGCCAGCAGCGCGCAGTGGCAGGCGCTCGCCTCGCAGATCTACGGGCTTTACAGCGGCTTCGTCTATTTCACTCCGTTGATCGGGGGCTGGCTGGCCGATCGCTGGTTTGGCAAGTCGCGGATGATCGTGGCGGGCGGGGTGCTGGTGGCGCTCGGCCATGTGCTGCTGACCACCCATGCCACGTTCCTGCTCGCGCTCGTGCTGGTCATTCTGGGCACGGGCGGGCTCAAGGGCAATATCGCGGCACAAGTGGCCGATCTCTACGCCCCGCAGGACGGGCGGCGCGAACGCGGGTTCTCGCTGTTCTACGTGGGCATCAACACCGGCGCGACGGCGGCCCCGCTGGTCTGCGCCTGGCTGGCACAGGTCTGGGGCTGGAGCGCGGCCTTCGAGGCGACTTCGGTGGGCATGCTGATCGGGCTGGCGATCTATGTCGCCTGCCTGCGCCTGCTGCCCGGCGCGCGTGGCAGGCAGGCGCCTGCGGCTTCGGTTGCGGATCAGGTTGAGGCGGGCCAGGGAGAGACGGGCGGGGGAGAGACGGGCAGGGGAGAGGCGAAAGCCGCACGGCGCGCGGCATGGGCGGTGCTGGGCCTGATCTCGCTGGCCTCGGTGTTCATGTGGATGAGCTACGAACAGCAGGCCAATGCCATGATGCGCTGGCTGGTGGCCACGCCCGACGACGTGATGATGGCCTGGATCCAGGCCATCCCGCCCGGTGTCGTCCTGCTCGGCACCCCGCTGCTCAACCGCTGGTGGTCGCATCAGGCGCGGCGCGGGCGCGAGCCGGGGCCGGTGACCAAGCTGCTGATCGGGGCCGGGTTCGTCGTGGCGGCACAGCTTCTGCTGCCGCTCTATGCGCTGGTGAGCGGGGGCAAGCCCCCGGCCATGGTGCCGCTGCTGGTCTATTTCCTGATCTGGGAAATGGGCGACCTGTTCTTCAGCCCGGCGGCCATGGGCCTCTATTCGCGCCTCGCGCCCGAGGGCAAGGGCGCCACGACGATGGCCATGTGGTACCTCACGGTCTTCCTCGGCAATATCGCGAGCGGCTGGATCGGGGGCCTGTGGGGCCTGTTCTCGCCGGTGGCTTACTGGACGATGATCGCCGCGCTCTCGGGTGGCTGCATCACCATCATCGCGCTGGCCGCGCCGACCTTGCGCCGCATCATCGCCCGCACCCGCGCGCTGGAGGCATGAGCCGATGCTGACCCTGCTGCTGCTGGGCCTGGCCCATGGCCCGGGCGCGTCGGTCGCCCATGCGGCTGCGGCGCCCGCGCTCCCCTCGACGCTGAGTGCCACGGCGACGCCGGGCTTCGATCCGGCCCGCCCATGCGACAGCCCGGCCCATCATGCGTTCGATTTCTGGCTGGGCGACTGGGCCGTCTACGATGCGCAGAGCGGCCGGCAGGTGGCGACCGATCATGTCGATGCGCTCTATGGCCATTGCGTGATCCGCCAGCAGATGCGCTTTGTCGGGCAGACCTATCGCCATCCGGGCACGCCGTTCCCGCTCGCGGGGATGAGCATCAGCCGGTTCGACGGCCAGCACTGGGTCCAGCTCTGGGCCGACAACCAGTGGGGCGCGATCATCCTGTCGGGCAAGGCCCGCGCCGATGGCGCCGTCGAACTGGACAGCGTGATCCCCTCGCGCGGGCGCGACATGCGGCTGGTCTGGCATGCGGTTCCAGACGGCGTGCGGATCGAGCAGGCTGGGGCCGTGGCGGGCAGCGGCACGTATGAAACCTATCCCGCGCTGCTCTATCGCCGCCTGAAACCTGCAAAATCCAAATGATATCCCCTTCGGAAAGCCTCCCCCTGATGTCCGTACCTGTGCCTGTAACTGTCGAAGAACACCTGTGGATCGAGATGCCCGACGGCTGCCGTCTGGGCGCGCGGCTCTGGCTGCCCGAGGGCGCCCTCGAAACGCCCGTGCCCGCGATCCTCGAATATATTCCCTATCGCAAGCGCGACGGAACGCGCGGGCGCGACGAGCCGATGCACGGCTATTATGCGCAGCACGGCTATGCCGCGATCCGCGTCGACATGCGTGGTTCGGGCGAATCCGACGGGCTTCTGGCCGACGAATACCTGCCGCTCGAACAGGACGACGCGCTCGCCGTGATCGCGTGGATCGCCGCGCAGCCGTGGTGCAACGGCAAAGTGGGGATGCAGGGCAAGTCGTGGAGCGGGTTCAATTCGCTGCAAGTCGCCGCCCGGCGCCCGGAGGCGCTCAAGGCGGTGATCACCACGTTCTTCACCGACAACCGCTATACCGACGACATCCACTACATGGGCGGCTGCCTGCTCAACGACAATCTGTGGTGGGGCGGGATCATGCTGGCCTATCAGGCCCGCCCGCTCGATCCGGCCATTGTGGGCGAGGGCTGGCGCGAGGCCTGGCTCGACCGTCTGGCCCATATGCCGTTCTTTCCCGCGCTCTGGCTCGCCCACCAGCGCTATGATGCCTATTGGCAGCACGGGTCGGTCTGCACCGATTACGGCGCGATTGCCTGTCCGGTACTGGCCGTGGGCGGCTGGGCCGACAGCTATACCAATGCGGTGCCGCGCCTGATCGCCAACCTTGCGGTGCCCAGCCGGGGGATCATCGGCCCCTGGGGCCATATCTATCCGCACGATGGCGTGCCGGGCCCGGCCATCGGCTTCCTTCAGGAGGCCGTGCGCTGGTGGGACCACTGGCTCAAGGGCGAGGACACCGGGGTCATGGATGATCCCAAACTGCGCGCCTATGTCGAGGATGCGGTCCCCCCCGAGGGTACGCGCACGATGATGCCGGGACGCTGGGTCGGCCTCGACCAGTGGCCGTCGGACGAATTGGCTCCCCGCGTGCTCCATCTGGGGGGCGAAGGCCGCCTTGCCGATGCGCCCGGAAAGCCCGGCGTGCTTGCGATCTGCTCGCCCCAGAGCCATGGCCGCGCGGGCGGCGAATGGATGGGGGCGGGCTGTGCGGGCGAACATGCGACCGACCAGCGCCTCGACGATGGCGGGGCGCTGGTGTTCGAGACCGATGTGCTCGATGCGCCGCTCTCGGTTCTGGGCACGGTGCGCGCGCATCTGCGGCTCAGCGCCGACCAGCCGGTCGCCCATTGCGTGCTGCGCCTGTCTGACGTGGCGCCCGATGGCACGGCGACGCGCGTGACCTATCAGGTCTTCAACCTCACCCATCGCCACAGCCACGAAAACCCCGAGCCGCTGGTGCCGGGCGAGGCCTTCGACGTGGCGATCGACCTCAATGTCTGCGGCCATCGCTTCCCCGCCGGGCACCGGATGCGCCTTGCGGTGGCGACGACCTATTGGCCGCTGATCTGGCCGACGCCCGCGCGCGTGACGCTCGCGTTCGATGCGGCGGCCAGTCGCCTCGAACTGCCGGTCCTGCCCGAAGATCACCCCACGATCACGATGCTGCCCCCCGCCCACGGGCCCCGCACGCCGATCACGCAGATCGGCGAGGGCACCGTTGCGCGCACGAGCACGGTCGACCATGTGACCGGCTTGCAGACTTATGTGACCGAAGCGGCGGGCGGGGTCTTTGGCGAGGGCATCCTGCGGTTCGACGAGACCGGCACCGAGATCGCCCACGACTTGCGCCGCGAACTGACCATTCACGACGATGATCCGCTCAGCGCGCGCTATGTCCTCACGCAGACCATTGCGATGGGCCGCGAGGGCTGGCGCACGCGCGCCGACGTGCGCGTGGCCATGCGCTCCGATGCCACGCATTTCCATCTCGAAGGCGAACTCGTCGCCTATGAGAATGACGAGCCGGTGGCGCAGCGCGAATGGGTCGAAACCATCGCGCGCGACATGATGTGAGGAAGGGCGAGCCCCACCGATGAGCCCCGCGCCCGCACCCGCTCCCGTGCCCTCTGGCGCTTCGCCCGAAGGCCATATCCTCGCGCTCGCCCGTGCGGGGCGGCGCGACGAGGCGCTGGCTTTTGCGCGTGGCGCGGTGGATGGGGCGCGTGTTACCCGTGTCGATGCCCTGCTCGCGACCTTGCTGGTCAATGCGGGCGAGCGCGAGGAGGCGCGCGGGGTGATCGAGGCGGCAAGGGCCAGGCCTTCCGATGATCCGCGCGCGTGTGATGCCTTGGCCCATGCGGCCTTGCGGTTGGGCGCGCACCGCCTCTCGCGCGATTTCTATGCCCGCGCGGCCCGGCTTGCCCCCGGCGATGCGGGCGCCTGGTACAATCTGGCCGCCAGCGAACGCGCGCTCGGCGCGCTGGAGGCGGCGGGCGAGGCCTGCGATGCGGCCATCGCCTGCGACGGCGATCATGCCGCCAGCCATCTCCTGCGGTCCGAACTGCGCGTGCAGAGCGCGGACGACAACCACGTCGATGTGTTGCGCGCGGCGCTCGCCCGTGCGCCGCAGGATGGGTCGGGCCGTGTCGCGCTCGGCTATGCGCTGGCCAAGGAACTCGACGATCTGGGCGAAAGCGCGGCCGCCTGGGCGGCCTGGACCGCGGCAGCCGCCGCCCGCCGCGCGCAGATGGCCTATGATGTCGCCACCGACGAGGCGAAGCTCGCCCGCATCGCGCAAGTCTTCACGCAAGGGCCCGAACCATCCGCCGTGCCGGAAGGCCCGGCGCTGTTTGTCTTCATCGTCGGCCTGCCGCGCTCGGGCACGACCCTGCTCGAACGGATGCTCTCCAACCTTCCGGGCGTGGTTTCCCATGGCGAGACCGACCATTTCGCGCAGAGCCTGCTGGGCGCCGCGCCCCGGCGGGCGGACCTCGATGTGTTTGCGCGGGCGGCGCTGGCCGATCCGGCGGCGGTGGGCCGCGCCTATGCCGCGCGGGCCGCGCGCGCCGATGGCATCAGCGTGATCGAGAAGCTGCCGATGAACTACCTCTATCTGGGCGCGATGGCCCGCGCGCTACCGCATGGGGCACTGCTGGCCTTGCGCCGCTCGCCGCTCGAAAGCTGCTTTGCGATGTTCCGCACGCTGTTTGGCGATGCCTATCCGTTCAGCTATGCGCTGGACGATCTGGCGCGTTATTATGCCGCGTGGGACCGGCTGATGGGCCATTGGCGCGCGCTGCTCGGGCCCGCGCTGCTCGAAATCCGCTACGATGAGCTGGTGACCGATCCGCAAGGGCAGGGCGCGCGTGCTGCGCAGCATTGCCGCCTGCCATGGGAGGAGGGGGCCACGGCCATCGAGGCCAACCGTGCCGCCTCGCTGACGGCGAGCGCCGCGCAAGTGCGCCGCCCGATCTATCGCACCTCGCTCGACAAGGCGGCGCGCTATGGCGCCCTGCTCGACCCGCTGCGGCAGGCGCTGGTGCGCCACGGCATTGCCGATCCCGACCGAATCTGATGGAGCCATGATGAAAGCCCGTTGACCGCCTCTTGATCCATTTCCCCAATGAAGGGGGCGGCATTGTGCAGCGTTGGCCCAATAGGGCCAGCGCCGCTTTGGCTGGCTTTTGAACAGCAGTTTTGCGTGTTCAAAAATTTACTTCAAAACAACATGATGGCGGCGCGAAAAGTCTTTTTCAGTACTGTGCAGTCGCCATTCTTGACATGAATGTACACGCTTCATAAGCTCCCCTTACAGCGGCCATTCCGCAAAGGCCCGGGGGCCGGGGCCCATTCGCGAAAGGCCCTGCAAGAAAGCCGGACACGAGCCGGCAAAGCCACAGGGAAAAAATCGGCATGGCATCCCGGCCGCAGCGACTTTGCGCGCAGACAGGACGCCGTGCCAGACATGATGGGGTTTGCATGAAAAAGTCGATTTGGGTCGGTCTGCACGCGACGACGTCGTTTTCGTT
>Ga0075011_10000107_pt1 | contig 41757 bp, 34 predicted proteins | sample TARM_MetaG_T_14_FD_72354 | JGI IMG/M metagenome (GOLD analysis project Ga0075011, IMG submission 72354) | Freshwater microbial communities from Pennsylvania, USA, analyzing microbe dynamics in response to fracking - TARM_MetaG_T_14 | ecosystem: Environmental > Aquatic > Freshwater > River...
TTGTAATTGTTGAACTGCTTAGCCTGTGCTGTTGAGAAATAACTCAAGAGGCTATCTGCATAACCCTTAACATCCTCGTCTAGTTCTTCCCCAATCTCTTCTTCCTCTACATCCTCGTCTAGTTCTTCCCCAATCTCTTCTTCCTCTATCCCAGGCTCCCCTACATTCTCAGTAACTTCCCCATCTACCTCTTCACCCTCACCCACTTCAATTTCCTCAGAAATCTCTTCTTGGGCTACTGGCTCCGAGACCTCAATTTTCTGTTCTTCCGCACTCTTTTTTTTCTTGAACAGAGCCAAATCGCATCATCTCCAATAACTTTTTCTTTACATACCTCATACTTCTATAGACGCTACCTACAAAGCCTTAATTAATTAACCTCTTGTACCTATAAAGCCAAAAATATAGTACAGTATTAATACTGCCCTAACCTCAAACACTACCATAATACACTAACTGACATACTATTGTCCAACAAGGTTTTAGGGAACTCTAACATCTTCCCACCCCTCTCCATGGTGTAACCCTCTTCTGAGTACACTAAGTTACCAAAGAATTCTTTACCCTCAAATATTGGTATAGCATTACTCTCTAAAGCCCTCTCCATCACTGGTGAATAATTATCTACAAAAGCATGCCTAGTATTTAAGTGCCTCATATATACATAGAGCTTCAGTAAGAATATACCCTTAACAATCTGCGGGTTCTCAACTTTAACCCGAGACATCCACTCCTGGGCCCTCTGCCTATCCTCATTTAGGTACTCCTCCCACTCTTTAAATGGAATCATTAGCTTTAAAGCTTCAGCTTTTAACGCTAAGTCGTCAGCTTCTCTTATCTTCTGCTGTGCATCAGTATCCCTAACTACACCTAATAAACCAACTGCTTCATACACTGTATCCTGTATCTGAGCCTCTATTGGAAGATAGCTAGTTAACACACTCTTTAACGGTCTAGATATATCCGAAATGTAACACTCAGAAGCATCGTGTAGTAATCCCGCTAACGCCAATTTTACATCTTTAAATTCCCTATACAACATATCGGATACTAGTATGCTATGAGACGCTACACTCCACATAGTTGAAGTGTGTCCGTTAAACCTGCAATTCAAAGATAAAGCATGAGCTACATCTATAAAATCTACATCAATAGCTTCTGGCTGAATCAAATTAACTTTTCTACCAGTATATGTACATATCTCACTCATTTAAACCACCACAGGCACCATAATAGCATCCAACCAGTTCATCTGGATGACTCTATTTGCCTCCTCCTCCGTATAAATATCTGCGTGATTCCTAGGCACCTCCATGACTCCACCGTCTGTCTCACAGACATACCCTCCGTGAGAAAGCTTTATATTCACATACTCTTCTCTCCTCTGAAGTTCTGTAGCCGCTCTTCTAACATGAACTTTTCTTTTAGGACCCCATAGGGCCTCTACTTCCCTACTCACACTAAACTCCCCTTCCCCATAAATTTATTGCTATCTAAGTATTTCCAGTACTGTTACGCTATCCCAAAGGCTTTTATTTATAGACTTGGTTAAATACCTCTTTAAATAACTGCCCCACATTCTGCCCATTGAAACTATACATCTCTATCCCTTTCTTCCTCGCCACACTACTCACTTCATAAGCCACACTATGACTTAAATCTCCAGTCACTAATACTACTAAATCCAGCTTATTCATCGTTCCATTCAACTTAGTAAAACCATCATATAATACTATATTCTTTTCTTTGAAATTTCTTATAGTCGAATGCATACTAGATCCACCAACGATGCCTATTCTCTTATTTCGTATAGCCTTAAGTATGTTTTCCAAAGGTATACCAGATCCACCTGAGTTCATTAACAACTCATTGTTAACCCTAGCTAATTCAGCAGATTTGCTGACTTCGCTTTTGTATTGGTACTCTAACCTATTATTAGCTTCCATACATTTTTCAATGTCTACTCTAAGCTTATCTACATATCTCCCATACTCTACCAACTCTTCTCTCTTCTTTTGGTTCTCTTTCCTATACTTTTCAACTTCACTGGCCAACTTCACAGCATCCCCAGCTATCTTTAACTTCTCATTCTCTCTTATATACCCATCTCTAACAACCCTTAACTCTTCTTCTCTTCTCTCAACTTCTTTCAGCTCTTTCTTTAATTCCCTTATATCTTGCTTTATCTCATTATCTCTCTTCCGAACCTTCTCCCACTCTTCCTCAATTCTCTGTCTTTCTTCCTTCCTCTCTCGTCTCAGTTTTAAAAACCCGACAATTATATTCCTACTCTCTAATATTTCTTTGTATAACCTAACCCTCAAAGTTCCTATATGGTCAAATAGTATAAAATCTACATTTTCTTGATAAAATGCCCTTCTTTCAAAAGTATCAAATAAACCCTTATACTTTTCTTTAGTCATTCCATGAACATGCATAGAGTATATTACCTGGTTGTATGAAGACTCCTCTATGAAATCAGCCTCAATTTCTCCGTAATTTGAAGCCAGTACTCTACAATACTCTCGCTCGTTCATTTCCCCAACTTTCCACTGGGCATAATACTTCCCAACTTCTCCAGATAATTGTTCGAAATGCCTCTTGTAATTCTCTACACTGATACAATCATCTTTATCTAGCTTATCTACTATACCTTCTTTGAAAGCCCCTTTAACTCTACCCCACTCAATACCTTTCTGAACAAACCACATTGACAAATTCTCCAAATGAATTCTATGATAATCTGCTCGGACACCCCCACCAACATTTCCCATTACACTCCCACGACTTTTTATATACATTATTATAAAAGCCATTAGTCCTACCATTGTAGTCCCCAAAGTCTCCTCAGTTGCTACATCTAGTGCCACCCTATACAATAGAGTTTCATAGTAGTCTTCCATTAAACTAAAGTGCCCCAATGCACTTTTTCTCAGGTACCTAGTTATAGTATCTCCCCGTTTACCTACAACTACCTTGAATACATTATTATCTTTTAAAACCGTTTCCCTTACGTTTTTATTCCCAGCCGTAGCTTCCAGAGATCCCAATATAAGTGCCATCTCATCTCTAATGTCTACCGTAGTCTCTCCTATCCTATACTTGAAAAACTCCTCTCTATCCTGACTTAATAAGGATTGCACCCTTCTATTTACTCTTCCTAGTACGTCTGCTTTAGCCCCGTTTTTACTTTTCCCCAAGCCACTCATCCCCAATCTCTTCTTTTACTACTTTATACTTTTACTGCCTCTTTTATAGTCCTTTAAATAGCTTTGAAAGCCCTGAAAAAGGGAGCTTACTCCCTTTAACTATTTAATGCTATAAACATTTCTCTACAAAGCCTTTGAACACTTCTATACCCGTAATGAATCCTCTTTACTTCCCTAACTCCTATGGCAGACTCGGCTCTTTCTATATGGCTATGAGAAATTTCACGAGTCATATAAACTACCATATCACATGAATCAAATGCCCCTCTGTTCAGATTAGCAGTTACTTTTTCAAACCTTATATCCTTGAAACCTAATTCCTTAATGGCTGCATGTAAGCTATCCCCTCCCACTACTACTATCCTTCTGTCTTTAATAGCTTCAACAAATACACTCGTAGGTATATCTATACCGTTGCCATCTTCTTCACTATCCTCTTCCTGAACAATCTCTTCGTGAGTCTTTTTTAACCTAGTATACTTATCATTTATATTTTCAACCTCTACCTTGAGCTTCCCAATCTCCCTTTCTTTCTCAATTAGCTTCTCTACCTTTTCTTCCACACTTTCCTCTAGTTTCTTAATCTTCTCTTCAAAGGGAGCGCTATCTTTTATTCCTCTATGCTCTAATTCATGTAATCGCTGTACATCCAATTTACTCCTCTTTAACTCCCGCTGTAATTCTCTTTTCTCCTCAGTCTGCACTCTCATAGCTTTCTTTATAATCTTTTCGTTAGCTTCAAACCTATCTTTTAACTCATTTGCTACTCGCACGCTCTCTTCCATATAGCTAGTTTTCTTCTCTAACCTCTTAACTTTATTGAATAGCACATTAGCTACTCCCCAATAGTACCCCAAATCTCTAATATTTCTCATTGATGCCGTAGCACATTTACTCCACGCCAGTTTAGTCTCTTCACTACTCATGGCTTCCTCTACTTCTTCCTCACTCATATAGTTGTTCATAAACTCATAGAGGTCCACTATCCTGCTGAACTCATCTGTATGGGCTATCCCAGTAGTCTCATCGAAAAACTCCTCTAACTCTACTTCTCCAATCTTGAAGTCAGCATACAACTTCCCTCTTCTTGGGTGCACTTCCATAAGGTTCTGCTCATATCTCTCATCCGTCACTCTCTCCTCTAAACTTTTAACCCTATCCAACTTCTTCATCCTAGCTCTTTTTACAACTACCTTATCACTGTTGAAAAATCCCTTACTCTTCAACCAATACCCCATACAATCACTAAACATCTCAGAGACTTCTAATTTATTAACTCTAACAGTTCTTACAGCTAATACAGCAACTATAGCATAGGTAGCCACTAAAATATTGGCTTCAGGACTCGTACCTATAATAGCCCTCATAACATCCACAAGGGGTCTAACTGAAGTATTTCCTACTAGGTCCACAAATCCTAAACTCATGTACCTAGACCTACTTCCCCTGAAACTCTCCCTTGCTTTAAACTTATCTACTATAGCTCCCATAATCTTATCACTGCTTAAAATATCTTCTATCAATAATTCCTCATACTTCTCACTTAACCTATACATACACATGGGAAATTCAGTCTCTACATTTAAGTCTATACCTTTAATCTTATAATTAAAAAACTCTTTCCCATCGTCACTCTCCCACACATCCTTAACGAAGTCACGCACCAATTTAACATAGTCTCTAGCTCCTCTATCAAATGCCTTGTCTCTTTTCCATTCTCTACTCAACTCTATATCCTCCTGATCAATATTATTATTCCTAGTAGCCGTATGCCTTTACACACGCACAAAAAAAAGAGTAGCTTTACGCTACTCTCCTACCTTCTCCAATATTCCTTCCCAAAAATAATACCTGAATATCTCACCCTCTACATTAAACACAAACTCTATTGCCTTTTTCTGCTGTAATCCTTCCACTTCTAGCGTGAATTCTGTGTATACTCTAGGCAACCCATCCCCATTATTCTCCCCTACACTATACCTGACCTCTACGTCTCTTATGATAGAATTCTTCTCATTATCTACTTCTATAATCATGCTTCTAAATTCTTTTTCTACTGCATCACTTAGAAAATCAGATATCAATGCAATACCCGTCTCTATATCTTCATTTGTATTAGGGTTGTAGACGTGATTTATAAAGCTCATAAACATAACCTCTAATTCATCTACTCTAACTCCCCTCACAACTTCAATCTCTTTAACTAACTCCTCATACATCTCCTTACTTACATCCCCAGGCTTTGCACAAGCAGTTAACATAACCATCCCCAATAGAACCCACACCACTACCTTTAACCTTACCCTACCTGAATACTTCATACCTATCCACCTTACCCTCCACTAATTTAATAACCACAGCAATCTCTCCCTGATACTTGTTTAGAACTCTGTAAATTATTAAATTCGGATATACTGTCCCTTCTAATAACTCATTCACAGGAAGGGCTCTAAAATCTTCTATTGACGTAATCATTTCTTCCTTGGTGCCGTATCTCACTACACTGAAATACCTGTCATATATGGGGTACATTCCATCTTCCTCATAAGCTTCCCACTCATCCTCTAACTCTTCTCCATCCCACTCTTCCCAAAAATCTTCCCCAACCAACTCTTCAGTATCTCCAGTCTCCGTATCTATAGTATTCTCATTTTCTATATCCTTACTGGCTCTCTCCATCAAAACACTCAACATATTATCCGTAAGATACTCCTCAAATTCCCCAATGGTAGCCTCTAACTCACTTAGTACAACTACTCTATCACTAATTAAATACTCCACCACACCTCGATACTTATCTTGGTCTAATGGCTCCTCCATAGAAGCTTTTATACCTAACATCCTCTCATACTCAGCCCTCTCTACATTACTAATTCCTTTGGTACACCCACTTGCAAACAATAGTAAAACCACCATAGCTACTAGCCTTGCCTTAATTAACATTTAAACCCACCACCCATACAAAACTTCTATTTAATGACCTTCTCCAAACTTCCTTGTCTATTGGTACTTTCATAATCTCCACAGCACTTCCATAGGAACTTCCTACACTAGTTAATCCTAGATACTTCCCATCATCTGTTATTCCTCTCAAAGCCATAAAATGCCCTCCTCCAGTATACCAAGGTATAGGTCCTCCTCTTGATATAAACACTATCATATTCCCTTTCCTAAGCTCTTCCTCTATCCCCGCATGAGAAGAAGCTCCAGTTATTGGCATAATCTTACTCTTTAATCCTAGATTGTTTGCAAGCTTAGGTACTGCGAAATCGTACAAGGCGTATATCATATCACTGTCTGCAAGACTATTCCTAGCCATGTCAGGAGTGATATCTCTGTCTAGTAGGTTACTAGCTACCATGGCTAAGGTGTATATTCCACACCCACCAGATGCCATTGTAGGTACATATCTATCTCCTCTTTTATAGGGAGTTACCAAAGTGGTTCTGGCTGAGGGGTTTAACATCATACTCCCCCACGCATTCTTACCATTAGCTGTATCTCTGTAACTCTGGTGATACCATCTTATCCCTATCTCATTCACATAATAGGTACTCCCACTATTCCCATATTCTCCACTACCAGGACGTCCCACCCAATTCCCATTGGCTGAACCTGTAAACTCTGGTACTCCTGTACTCTCTTTCTCTGCCGCTTCTATAACTCTAAACATCTCATCCCAAGCAACTCTTCCTACGTTCGCAGCGTATACTCCGTACCAGTACGCTATCATTATGTGCCCACCTGAAGCTTCATGGTAATAAGTGGTACCCATATTTAAACCATACCTGCTATTCACATCTTCTATAAACGCTCTCCAATTTCCTTTAGGGGTATTCCTTGAGCTGTCCCAATATTTATCTTTCTGGTTTACTACCATTTCATCTAATTTCTCTATTCTGCCACTTTTTACAGCATTTATTAGAGCTAAAGCCATCTTATCATCATTGCTATTTATATGCCCTCTACCGTAAGCTGAGGACGCATACATGAACTTTACAAACTCTCTATTAGACTCACTCATACTTAAAAAATCACTGGAAGTTATAATCGAATCGTAATTACTCCTATTAGCATCAGTTCTATTATAGGGCTTCCTAGCAAAAATAATAGAAGCATTATACGCTATATCTGGAGCATATGAGGGGTTCGGTCTTATAAACCCTAACTCACTATCCATCTGAACTTGCTCAGCTGCTTTAGCTGCAGATGTTATAATTACAGAAGTATCCCCATACTTTCTAATCAAATCATTGTACATCCAAGGAATCTCAAATTGAAGTATCCCTATGGCATGGTCTCCTCCCATCCTGTCATATATGGATTTGTCAGTGTTTATAATCTGAGTGTAGGGGTCTCCCTTATCTACTCCACCTACCACACTGCCTCCATGGTAATGCGAAATTCCTGCACGTGTATATGCACACCTACTTCCTTTACCACAAGAAGGATTTTGGACAATTAAATCAGAAAATAAACTGGGTATCTTACTGTTGTCTATCACACTGTATATCCCATTCCCATTCTCCCTATATATACTTCCCATTATCCAAGCAGGATCCACTAACGTTCCATGTATCTCTTGACCAGCTCCAACACCTTCTTCAAGAATCTCCATCAATTCAGCACGAAGCCTTAACTTCACATCTTTAGGATATATACCACCATTACCCACTAAACTCCCTGCTGGTCTATTTCCTACAGCTCCCCACTCCCAGGACTCCCCAACCTGCTCCTCTTGAGCTATCAAGTCTTCTTCCTCAATAATAGCCATAGCAGCTATTGTAGCTGCTTCTAACATTCTCTGGTACTTTCTATAAACTGTCACACTAGAAAAAATGCCCACTATGAAAGAAAATAGCAAAAATATAGCTATTCCAATTCTTATCCTTATACCTAAATACCCAGCTCTTTTTAGTATAGCCCTATTGATTTCTCTCTTACTCGCTTTAGGAAACTTCTTCTTAAGCCTACTAAACCTAATGGGGTATAACATTCTTATCACATTCACCAACCTCCAGTCAGTTTAAATAAAAAGGAGCATCGGTATACGCTACCAAATGCTCTTTTAATTTAATTACTATTGAATTACTGTGAATGTATTGAACACGGCATAATATCCTAGCTCATCTGCATGTAGAGTAACTACTACATTTTGGTTTAATGTCTTACCAAATTGCTGAATTACCCAACCACTCACTTCCATATCTCCTAGCCTATCTTCAAATTCAATCTCAAGCTCTTCTCCACCTAAAAATGATAGCATGCTTGTAGCCTTTTTTAAAGCTTCCTCTGGATGCTCACAATAAGGAGTCGAACCATTAATTTCTATCTCACTATGTAAGTTATCTCCCTCCTGAACTATAGCTCTTATCTCTACAGCACTTTGCATTCCATCATTAAATACCACTGCATTGGTTAACTCCATACTTCTAGTATTCCCATTAGTCTTTGTAGCCTTACTGTTGGTATTCCTAACGAGCACAGCATGCGCATAATCTCCCCAAACTTCTCCTAATACACTTCCTATATCCTTTAAACTCACTCCTTCGAATATGGACATCTCCCTATACAAAGGCTCCGTGCTTTCAAATACTTTAAATTGGTCTATGGTATTCTCTTTAATTTCATAAGGTGAGTAATCTAACACAATAGATACATATTCATCATAAGGCTCTTCATCCGCTACCTTCATAGTAGTAAACTCATACTCTCCAGACTTGCTTCTATATTTCTTTATAACTGAATCACCCTCGAATAAAGGAGCTATCAACTCCTCCCCATAGAGGTTATAAAGTAAATTTCTGGCAGACTTCTCTATCTTTTCATCCTCTGTTTTGTACGTCACTGATATATATGAAGCCTTGTCAAAATTAGCATATTGCTTCACTGTTATTATCAATTTCTGTTCCCTATCTGAAGTACTATATCCTACCAAAGAATGCGTCTTGTCAAAATTAAAGAACCCAGTCATACCTACATTCTCTATAAGCTCAGCATAGCTATCTTCAAACTCTACCCCACTCACACTCTCTCGAATACCTTCAATAAGACTGTCTATCTCAAATCCTACAGGGCTTACATATTTCCCCTCACTCTCCCTGTATACTGGATCATCTACTACCCATGTCTCACCCTCTCCATATAATACTATGGCTCCTTCTACATCAATCCCTAAATCTTTAATCCCTGAACTCTTATTGCAACCTGCTAAAGCTCCTATTAAAATTGACATGCTCAATAACAGCGCTATTTTTTTCACTTTAATTCCCCCTGTTTTAAATTCAATATACCTTATATCTTCGAAATGCATACTTCTACGCAAAGGAAAAACCACCTGTTTGCACAGGTGGCGGCTTTCCATTCTCAACAACTTAGATAGCGGAGTTAAGTGTCTTTTTAAAAGTTTCCCTCAAATACTTACAGGAGCGAACTGCTTGTACCATCAACGGGTTTCTTTATATGCCCATAATACCACCCTTTTATATGTTCTGTCAATGGTATTCGTCTAATATTTAACTTTACTCCCAGCTCCCACTAAACTCTCACTATTCTTACTTCTTTATCTCTTACCTTAAGCTTAGTAATTCTATTGAAAGTAGTCTTATTCTCACCGTCCCATACACAAATGGCGGCATCACAATCATCTACCAGATACTGCATCTTAACCCCAGTATAATCCACGGCTACCTCAGCCCCATTCTCATCATACTCAGGAGCTACCTCAATAACATTAGTCTCGAACCCGTACTCGTTAGAGTTTATCTTGTTTACTCCATATACTACTGTTCTTTCTCCAGCACCAAGCTTACTTAAAACATTATGTATTCTAGTGTCTAACCCTCTGTTGTCTCCCACAATAAACTCAGCCTCTTCACCTAACACTTCTAATACTTTACCAATGTATACCTCTAACTCCATTGGCATACTCACCTGATTAAAATCTCCAAATACTAAAATCTTCACTCTTTTACCCCTTTCGTCTCTAAATAAATTGCACTTTCCCGTCTGCTACACCTAACTTATACTCTGCTCCCTTGTCAACTTCACCATCAATAATTCTGTCAGCCAAATAGTCCTCTACTTCTTCCTGAATAGCTCTCTTAATATTTCTAGCCCCATACTTATCACTAAACCCAGCCTTTGATATATGCCCGTATACTCCTTCATCTACTAAGATGTTATACCCCTTTTTATTTAAGTTTTCTACAACATCTCCAAGTATAAGCTTTGAAATTCTTAGAATCTCTTCGTATCTTAACCTATTAAACTTCACTACAGAATCTATTCTATTCAAAAACTCTGGCCTAAATGTACTCTCCAATGCATTTATTACTTGCTCATTATCCAGCTTGTTCTCATCAAACTCCACTGCGCTGAATCCAATACTTCTTTTTCCACTCACTTCCGAACTATATCCATCATTGGACGTCATTACTATAATAGCCTTAGTGAAATCTACAGTAACTCCCTTACTATCAGTAAGCCTACCTTCATCCATTACTTGTAAAAGCATATTATAAATATTTCCATGTGCCTTCTCAATCTCATCAAATAGTAGTATGCTCTCAGGTTTCTCCGCTATCCTCTTTGTTAACTGCCCACCGTCATCATGCCCAATATACCCAGGAGGAGACCCCACTAGCTTACTCACAGAGTGTCCCTCTGAAAACTCACTCATGTCAAATCTTATAATGGAGTTTGCATCCCCGTTTAATTCCTTAGCCAATACCTTCACTAACTCAGTCTTCCCTACACCAGTAGGTCCAACAAATAAGAACGTCCCTATAGGTCTGTTGCCCAAACGAACCCCAGCCTTATTTCTTTTAATAGCCCTTACTACCTTCTCTACCGCTTCCTCCTGTCCAATGAGCCTACTCTCTATTCTCTCTCTAATCCCCTTTAATGCTTCAAAAGGAGCATCCTCTACTGAGCTTACTGAGCTGTCTTCAAAGGTATCTTTATACTTCTCTACAGCCATCTCATCAAGTAATCCATTGTTCAATACTCTAGCTGTTACAATTAAAGTGTCTACTTTATCTAATATTGCATCTATATTTCCGTCGTAATTCTTCTTAATAAAATCCTCTAAAGATTTTCCCTCAACCCTAACAGAACTCCCCGCCAACATACCACCTACTGAATCCCCTATAACTTCCATAATCCCATCCTTATCAATAGGATTCACATTTATCACTTCATACCCACTATCTCTAATCTTACCCTCTTCACAGTCTAGATTCACTATGAATCTCTTATTAAATGCACTTCCCATCCCCTTCAAAGCCTCTAGATTAGCTAGCACTTCTTTTAAATCTTTCCCCTTGATAAATCTATCAAACCCTTTGATATAAATGAATGGAGTCTTTACCTTCTTGGCTATGTCTTCAGCTACCTGGTAAACCTTATAAGACTCACTATAATGATGAGCTCCGAGCAAATCCAGTACTGTCACAACTCCCTTGTTTAACACAGTGAAATTCTCTACAATAATAGATTTACCAACCCCAGTACGACCCACCAGTAAAATATTCTTAGGGTAAGCCTTGGAAGTCAACAGCTTCAGTAGAGCTAACTCATTAGCCCTGATTAAATAAACTTGCACATACTTATACAAATTTACTTTTCCTGTTTCTTCGAGTGCCTTCAAGCATTAGGCTATCCAGTTTGGTATCACTCTCCGCAGGCGTTAATTCCCTGTGTCAGACAGGTACATAGCTATTACTCTTTTGACTTTCAGGTCTCCCTCTTTAAATTTCAGCTCTATTCCAAATTCAAGCTGTTATGAGTAATAACTTCCTATAATCCCTTAAATTGTCTGCCGCATTTTCATCCCTGTCTTTTGTGTAGCCACAACAAGGACAGACAAACAGTCGGTCTGATAACCTCAACTCCTTATTCACGTAACCACAATCATTACATCTCTTGCTACTCGGATAAAACCTATCTGCTTGTATAAACTCAATGTCTCTTGTTGTACACTTCCATGCCATCTGTTTCAAAAATGCACCTAATGTTTGCTCTTGTAGATACCTCGACAACTTGCCATTCTTCAGCATACCTGTCACATTCAGATCCTCCATTACGATTGCTCGTGGGTGTGTTTTCACTAAATCCGAAACTACTTGACACATATGGGTATGCCTCATATTGGCTTGCGTACGAGACAGCTGTGCGATTTTAGCTTCAAGTTTACACTGGTTTTTCGACTTCTTAAACCGTTCACCCTTGGCTACTTCTGTCCCTGACCCTCGCTGTGCTTGATACTTCCTAGAAGACTGCCTTTGTAAGCGTTTCTTCCGCTTTACTAACTTCTTCATTTTAGTTGACTTATTGACGTTGGCATAATGCCTGCCGTCACTGGATATTGCTAACTCTTTTACACCTAAGTCCACTCCTAATACTTCGTCTGTGAGCTGACATTGTTCTAGTGAAAACTCAACTGCAACTGTTAAGTACCAATACTTACCGTCAAACTTTACTCTTGGGTTCTTAAAGCTTGTTATACCAACAAAACGCTCTGCCTCTGATACCTTAACCCAACCTATACGCTCTAAATATACACGCTTGGTTATATCAAAGTCCGTTGACATATTCTTTATAGCCCTGCTAATTGTTTTCTTGTCTTTAACGGGGTCAAGGTTAGTGCCAAATTTTAGCTTGTCATAACGCACATAAAACTTCTTAGCGTGCCTTGTTCTGTACTTTGGATAACCACTAATCTTCTTGCGTGACTTGTCAAAGAAGTTCTCATAGGATTTGAAGGCGTCTCTCATTGCTCCGTCTAATGTCTGATTCGAGCACTCCAATAAAAATGGGTGCTCTTTTTTATCCTGTGTAAACTGTTTCTTGAAGTCAAAGTAGTTAATAAACTTATTGCCTAGCTCGTAGTTCTCTTTCTGTTTACGCAATACATAGTTATAAACAAACTTTGAACAGCCTACAAAACTATGAAACAACTTCTCCTGCTCCTGTGTCGGATACATCCTCACTTTCAGTGTCTTTAACAATAGTATCACCTACCTTTTTACTACGCCCACCTCTGCGCCCATAGTAGCGCGCTGAATAGGACGTAACGAGTGAAATCATATCCTCTGCCAGCTCTTGCTCAAATGCTTTACTCTCGGTCTTTTCAAGCGTTACAACTACTACATTGTAAGTCTTACAGTATTCCACAAAATACTCGAAACCAAAACGTGTCAGTCTATCCGCATACTCAACTACTATTTCTTTGACATCTCCAACAGCCACACGCTTTATCATACGCTTAAGTTGTTTCAAATTCCCATTCAAGGCTGAACCTATTTCACAGAATATTTCATAATCTTTACCCTCAGTACGACAGTATTCTTCCAATCGAGTAACTTGCCTCTCCATATTTTCACGTTGCTTCTCTGTACTGCAACGCGCGTATACCAACGTCTTTGTCTGCTTTACTGTCTGATATAGCTCACCCTTTAAACGACTGACCTCAGATTCGGGTACTCTACGCTGATTACCTACTGTTCTTACTGTCTTTATCTTCCCCTCTGCATCCCAAACCCGTAAAGTCTTTTCTGTCACACCTAACAGTTCTGAGACTTTCGACAACCTCAAAAGATTTTCCATATAGTTCATTTAACTCCTTTAATGTTATTGAGGACTCATCAAACGGAATAGTTATCGGAAGTTCTGTACCATCCCCTAATACCATAACGCCACCACCAAATTTAACAATCTTCACCTTAAAAACACTCCTTTCGTTCCTCATTATAAATATAACACAAGCGTACCCAAAAAATCAATGAGTTTGTGTAATATTGTTTAACTTTGTATAAGTTTTATGCTAACTGCTTAACCTCCTCCATAATTATACTTTCATTATTACAATGCTTATTCCAGAGCTTATTACTATCTAAACTACTATTCATTTCCTCTACTTTTTATCACTTGCAATGCTCACTTGTATTTTACACAGAGTACATATCGTTTTTAGCCATCGGCTTTCTTTATTTTTCAATAAGCTTATTTATTTTTTATTTATTTTGTATAACTCATAACCCTTTAACATCAATTTCATTAGACGCTGATTGTATTTTCACTGCATAGATAAAGCACCCAGTATTAAATACTGGGTGCTTTTATCTATACTAACTCCATTCCCCTACTCTTTCAACTTTATAATCCGTCCAGAAATTATTCTCTAACCTTAACCGAACTTCTGCCATCTCTTGAGCATCTATACTTGGATCCGCATATTTTGTAATATCTATACCACTAATTACCCCATTCCCCAATTCCATGAGCTGCTCAGCTGAATACTTTGGATTTAGATAATATCGCACATCCGCACCATACTTCATATCAGCCTTCAATACTCTCATAGCCTCTACTGCGAAATCTGGATGTGCAAATACCTTAACATTTACACCTTCCTCTAAACCTTCCCTCAATACCTTCATTTGCTTCGGTGAAAACTTTCTGTTGGCATATACCTTAACATTTACCTTACTACTCATACCCTTCTTTATCTCCACAGCCTGCTCTTTTGAGAAGAATTCATCTATTCTCTTTAATAACTCCTCGTTCTTCTTCTCATTTACTCTAATACTCCTAGCAGTATCACTCTTCTTTCTTACATGAACTTCTATCAGAAATTCACCGCCAGGATAACTTCTTAAATGAGCTTTTACGCCATCTTTCTCTTGCACATACATGGCATTTTGAATTGGTATTCCCCCACTAGCTAGTATGTCTTTGCAATACTTATCTAAATTATCCCAAGTCATACTTCTAATCTTACAGTCTCTGTTCGCTACTTTGTACCCAAGTATCTTGTTCCTGTCATTCCTAACCTCAGCCACTACTACTAATGGATACTGACCATCCCTAGTCACCTTCTCAAATCGAGATAAACTACCAGTCTTACCAGTAAGCCTACGGACGCCATCCTCTCTTATAACCTCAGCATTGGTTAAATAGAAATTCTTCTGCTCTAATATATGGGCTAATTTAGCCTCCTCTACCACATGAGCTTTGAAATTGTCTACTCTCCCATCAAATGTGTATGCTAGTAACCTATATGCCAATGGCTTCTTTGTGTGTATACCTGTAATAATTCCTAACATATTATCTTTTACCTCCATTTCTAATCTCTTCCCCTCTCAGAGTGTATTTTTTAAATTTACTGTCATCTTTTACATAAACTTTGTTCCCAATAATGAAATACTCCCTACCTCTAATGATTTGACTTACCTTATGGAGCTCTCCCCGTATATTGAATAAATCTTCCATCCTATACACTCTGTTATAACTGTCATAAGCTAGCCTCAATCCAATTATTATGGGCTCCTCTCCAGCCATATTTATAAACTGTATGAAGGTATACCCACTAGAGATTATCTCATTCCCATCCTCATCTACAACTCCATAACTCCCACCCAGCTTGTATATCAGGTAAGCTTTGTTCTTGTACACATCCTCAAAGTCTAAGAAATCATATCCAATGCCAATCTCCCAAAGCTTTATATCGAATAAGGCATACTTCCCACCTCTTCTCACTATAGCTTTGCTTCTCCCTAAGCTTTTCACATTCTCAAACTCTTGTGAAACATCTACTTTACCCTTTAAGCTTCTCACAATCTGGTAACTATTAAGTCTCTCTACAATGTAATACTCTCCCATGGGGTATACTCTATACCCCATTAAACTCATTTTTTGTAGTAGGCCTATTATTTCGGAAGCCATCTCTAAGTCAATACTATCTTATTCTTTGTCGCAAACTCTATAAGCTCTGGACATAGCTTATCAAACCGTTCTGAATGCATTACCAGCTTAACAAAGTTAGGTACGTTCTCTGACAAATCTCTAATGGCTAAAATTGTCATATCTATAGATTTACTCTCTCCAAGCTTCACTAGCCATTTAACAGTATTGGCTAACTTCTGCTCTGCCTCTTCTGAAAACCTGTTTCCACCTTTATCCCCAAAACTTAGAAAACTATTTACCTCTCTCACTAAACTATTGATGGTCAAATACATTACCTGAGGTTCAATTCTTCCCGCAGGAATCTCCCCTTTTCCTTCAATGACCTTATCTATATCAACTATGGACCTATTATACTCATAGAAAGCACAGAACTTTGAACTAACCTCATCTCCCACACTCGCAGCACTATAAATTTCCACATCATCTCTATCTAATGGCTTGTTTCCATTCTTAGCTTCTCTTGCATTGAGTCTTTTTGATAGAGCAGTCCACGATCTTGGAGATGGAAACACACTCGCAATTTCATCTGGATCAAATTTGTGTAGATACTCAGGCATTTTACTTAGAAAAGCAACCACACTATGGTTTACTCCACTATCTACAGCCCACTTCTTCCAACTCTTCAAATCTGGCTCTACTCTTAGTGCCCCTCCACGATTGAGAAAGGCTCCCTCCATGGAATCGAAGTACCCACCATCATCTGGACCATTTCCCAATGCAACCACCAGCCACCCATCAGGAAGTTTGTAATTTCCTAAGGCTCTTTTTGAATCCATCAGCTGAAATGCTGCTGTTCTTACAGGTCTAGCAGCTGAAGTTACCTCATCTAAAACTAGTATCCCTCTCTCACCATCTCTCTTAGCATCAGGCAGTAGGTTATTAGATGCCCAGTCTGTTCTACCATATTCATTTATAGTAGGTATACCTAAAAGGTCTGTCTCTGTGAGTGTTACCAACCTCAGCTCTGCAAAACCAATCCCCATCTCTTTAGTTAACTCGAATATAGATTCTGTCTTTCCTATACCGGACTTACCTATACCAATGACAGGTGTGAGTAATCCGTCCTCAATCTGCTCTTTAATGAATCTCGTAAACTGAGCAACGGTATAACTCTTCATATTCATTGTCTCCATTTTACACTTCCTCCCTATCTATTTTTATTTTATACTTTCCTATTGTTTTAACGCTGTGATTTAAGTTGACTCTGTGTTTTTATGCCACTCCATCTTTAAATAACCAGCATCATACACTCTAAAAATTCTACACTCCTCCAGGCTTTTTCCCTTGGACCCTAGCTTCTCAATAAATCTAGCCACATCTGCAGTGTCTCTTACATACCTTCCAGAGCTAGTCTTGGTCCACACATACCTTGGCTCCTCAACACCATTCTCAGCTATTTTAAACCCTAGAGGTATTAATTCATTCCCAGTGAACTTGGCTATATCTACTCTACACACCACATAATCAGGATCCACTTTGTTCTTGAAATCATCAAAGAGTACTCTCTCCCCATCTCTCACACTTAAACCATCCTTCCACACTACCCCAAGTAGCTCATACCTCTTTTCTACAGTGTGCTTCAAAAGCATCTCACCCACAAGTTCCCCACCCAAGTAGCACCCAATTGCTATATCGTACTTCTTGATTCTCCTGAAAGAGTATTTATCTATGAAATCATCTGCATCTTCCCTCACTACATCTTCTATCTTTACGGCCTCACTTTCTACCTCAGCTACACCGTCTATCTCCCTCTTTAATAGGCTTATTACCCTCTCTCTATCCCGCTTATTCAGCCACTCGTACTCGAATATATGTATAAGCTGAACACCTATTTTAGCACACCTCATTGTTTTGTCTAAATGATATAATTTCCCCCTGTATTCTTCCCTATGCCAATAATTCCCATTGTATTCTACCGCTATCATTGAATCCTCATAGTATAAATCTAGCTCCGACCCCTTTAAAATCCACCTATCCCCATGCCTCCTAGTAGGAAACATCTCTTTTATTTCAAATTCAGGTAAGCTATTCTTTGTATCTATACTAATCCTATCCTCTAATCCGAATCTCCTGGCATTTCTTATTACAGTAGCTGGATGCCATCCCCCTTTCTTAGCTATAACTTGAGCAGTAGGCAGTTTTCCCCCTAATCTAGCTGAATTGTCTATAGCTTTTGCTAACATTTCCTGTGTAACCCCACGTTTTTCTACACTACACCCACAGCATGTCTTTTTTCCATCTCTAAGAGTTTTACCTTCTACATCTACAGTTCTCCCACAATCACATTTACACACCCATTTCTTGTGTCCAATATACTTTAAAACCTTTAATTTCCCTATTTGCTTTCCACGTATGTCTATTATTAACTTTTCTCCGTTTGTATGCCCACAACTAGTCGAAGTCCCTCCCAATAATCCAGCTGACATAACAACCCTAGTCACTCCACAGGAGCATCTGCACATATAACTTTTGTTACCCTCATAGCTCAGCACAGTCCAGTGTCCAAAAACTTTACCCTCTAGATTGTGCCTCCCCTCGGAGTTCCTCATAGACAGCTTATTATACCGGCTATGCCCACAGTCCTTGGATTTTCCACTCCTTAAATCTAACCCTTGTACAACTCCCGTGTTTCCACAGGAGCATATACATTTCCATTTATTATCCCCTATGTACTCAATAACTTTCCAATTATTAAATATCTTTCCAGATATATCTTTAAACTTATTTGCTGTATGCCCACAACTTTGAGATTTTCCATTACGCAAAGTCTTGCCTAATACATTTCTCACAACACCGCACGAGCACTCACACTCCCAATACTGACTCCCCAAGTATCTAATTACACTCCACTCGCCAAACTTCATTCCAGATATATCTACAAAGGATGTCTTACCCAAACCGCACCCCTACTTTTTTAGTTCAATAGTAGCTACAATCCCGAAATCAGCTGTAAAGTTGTCGTTATCGTACACTACCCATATTACATCTTTGAACTTCTTGTACTCTTCCTTTATTGAAGATGCGAAATAACCATCTGTGAATATGATTGTAGCTGGCGGATACTTCTTTCCAGGACTCTTCTTTCTTTCCTGATCCAACACTTTAAATAGGCAATTCACGTCCGTACCCCCACCACCTGTTGGGCTTATTCTTAAAAGCTCCTTATCACTTTTAAAAGTCTCTCTCGAAGTAACTTCTGTGTCCCAAAACAGTATCTCAGCATCCATTTTGTACACTTTAAGAATCTGAATTATTGAATCGTAAATCTTTCCAAGGTCTGAATCCCCTATAGATCCAGAGGTGTCTATACCTATTTTAACACCAGTCAGCCCACCAAGCTCAGCTTTCCGACTTCCAGGTAGTATGGTCCCCCTACCTAAAAACCGCTTATCTGGAGTAGCGAAGCTCGTCTCTTTTTGATTAAACTTATTCAGCTTCCCTCTCAGTACAGACTTCCAATTAATCTTAGGTGCTAAAGCCTTCTTTACCATTCTCTCCATTAAAGGACTTCCACCCAAACCAGCGTCCTTCCCACCTATCTCTCCAGCCAATACAGTGGATCTTTTCACTAAATCTTTATTATCGTTGCTCTTCTGCTCTACCGTCTTGCTTGAACTCTCAGCATCCTCAATGATATCTACATGCCCTGAAACGAATTCCCCAACTTTTTTACCTTTATATTTTACTTTAGTTACAGTAACAGTCATCTCTCCCTGAATCTGTCCATCCCCTTCTTGTCCTTGGCCCTGTCCTTGACCTTGTCCTTGGCCCTGTCCTTGACCCTGTCCCTGTCCTTGACCCTGTCCCTGTCCTTGACCCTGTCCCTGTCCTTGGTCTTGTCCTTGGCCCTGTCCTTGTTCTTGACCTTTATTATCTCCAAAGGGGTCATCTCCGAAGGGGTCATCTCCAAAGGGGTCATCTCCAAAGGGGTCATCTCCAAAGGGGTCATCTCCAAAGGGGTCATCCCCAGACCCTGGATTCTTTTGATTACCCTCGGCACTCCCTTCATTACCCCCGTCATTATCCCCAGGATTACCGCCAATTTGAGTCGTCTTACTCTCTTCTTCTACCTCTAAACCGTCAAATATATTCTCAGGAGTTTCAGTCTCTACCTCTATAGAACCCTCGTATAAACCTCCCTCAACCATGCTTATAACTGTACCATCATCAAAACTTCCTGCCTTTTTAGGTGCAGCTCCTGTCTCATACTCTAGCATCTTATTAATGTATAGGTCAGTAGCAATGTTCCATTGTTGTGGATTTCTGTTTCCACGTCTAATATGATGCCCCATTATTATATGCATTACCTCATGCATCAATACATATAGTATCTCCCCTATCGAGAGCTTCAACACAAAATCAGGTGAGAAATATAGGGTGTCTGGCGAAACAGCCATTGTTGGAATCTCATCAGATTCTACCTTCTTTAAATTCGCCATAACAGCATAGTAGAATGGCTTATTATTTCTCAATAACAATGTCGCTTTAGCCAACTTCTGCTCTACAGTCATTCCAGTTTTTGGATCTATTTCTTTATACTTACTAACTATAGCATCTCTACCATTTATTACTGTTACACCAGTATCTGTGAATGACCTTATTAAATCTTCTTTTGCTTTAGCTCTAGACGCCGCCTCTTCCTCACTAACTTCCTTATTCTCTTCCCCTAATAAATCGCTTATTAAAGTAGCTCCAACTTGATTTACCTTAGCCTCTTCAACCTTCTCTACCTTTGGTTTCTCTACCTTTGGTTTCTCTACCTTTGGCTTCTCTACCTTTGGCTTCTCTACCTTTGGCTTCTCTACCTTTGGTTTCTCTACATCATACGTACCTCCAATAGCAGATATGTATGAATTCCCATCTTCCCTGACCACAATCTTACCATTCACTATTCCAACTTTACTTCCTAATGTCTTTATCTCATCATACTTAAGATTTCTCCTATTGCCAGCCCAATCAGCTGCCGCATATCCTAGACCCTCGTATTCTTGAAGTATGATTAACCCACCATTTCCATACAACTTCCCATTTAAAATACTTGGGTACCTAGTTAATGCACCATTACTTCCCTTGAGTTCTCCTCCTTTAATTTCCAATCCCTCTATGCTTAGCATACCATTTTCTATGACATAATAGGCTTGCTTATAGTCTACATCCTTAATATCCCCAGTGTCCTTGTCCATTATCCTGAATCCCACTAAACTCTTCCTGTCAGCCCCATAATGCACAGCTATAAGAATTACTTTCACCCTACTCATCTCCTTACTCATTTTATTATTTACTCTAACTTGATTTTAAGGCTTATTTAGAAGTAAAAAGGGGGAGTCTATTAGACTCCCCCTATATTCTCCCTACCCCATAATCTTATCGTAGGTTCTCTTAATATAATTATACTGCCTCTCAGAAACAGTTTTCCTTGTCTTTATACTCTCCATTACACCACGTAACTTCGCCAACTCAGCCTCACTATCTTCAACCTTCTCTTCATCAAGAGCTTTACTCAACTCTTCCATCATATTCTCTATCTCAGGATGCTCAGCTATAGAGTTATCCCACACTCTAACACCCTCACCACTACCAAACTTCTCTTCGAACTTTTCTAACTCCATCTCTAAAGACCTTCTCTGCTTAGCTGTCAAATCTTCATACTTTAATTTTTTTTCAATGAAAGCCTTCGGTATTCCTATATACTTACTTCCAGTACCCTCAGGATACTTATTAACATAATACTCAAATTTCTCTAAAGGATTTAATTTCTCTAGGTCAGTAACTTCAACCACTTCTTCCTCATTATTCTTTAGAGCTGCTTTCTCCATCTGCCTAAATTCACCTAATGCCCACTGTATTTTTCTCTTTAGTTCAACGCTCAATCTGTCATAATAAGTATCATTAAATGTACTTAATACGTCTTTAACTCTCCTATATTTATCCAAGCTAGCCTCTTCATCATATTTTTCCATAAACTGCCTTAACTTATACATAGGAGTATCCTTAGCGAGCTCTAGTTCTACCGCCATTTTCCTGTCTAATTCAACCTGAATCTCTTTGAATTTATCCATTATCTCTGAATAAGCTTCAGGAACTTTACCAATATTATCTGTGTAGTCTTTCACTACATCCTTAGCTCTCTTTTTATTTCTTCCCCCATACCTGCTGGCCAGCTCAGATGAATAGTCCTTTATAGAAGCCGTTCCACCATTACACACCTCAGTGGCATTAAGAAAGTTCCCTAATATCACTCTTTTACTTACATCTTTTTCAGAAGCGGTCAACCTATCTATTACCAACTTTATACTCTCTGTATTCCCTCTATAGTCTAGCTCTTTAATTCCATTTTCGATGGCAGTCCATAAAGTCTTATAGATGTCATATAATTTAAGTACATCTTCAAAACCTTCTACACTATCTTCCCCAAGGACTGTCTCTACCCTTCTATCTATATACCTACGCTGTAACCTAGTATCCTTGTTGTATCCCGCTACATCTTTTCTGCTCTTTAATCTTCTGCTAATAGTATCCTCTATGCTTTTTAAATTATCAGTAGCATTATGTTGATAATACCCTTCAATGGCATAATTGGTCATGAACTTATAGTATACTCCCAGTGAACCTTTAAACCCATACCCATACCTTCCACTAGGCATATTTTTAACTTCTTCAAAAACCTTCTCATACTTCTTATCCAAAATTAAATCCCATCTAGCGCCCAATTCCCTGAAACTCTTAGCCATTTCTAATACTAATGACTTAGGCATAGGCAATCCCACTCTGAGGTAGTCTACTGCGAACCTTCCTACATCTCCGAACACTTCTCTCAATACAGAAGCCTTCACCGCTCTTTTCACCATATTCGCCAATGTAGTATTCCTAGCTAAACCTTCCTCTATCTTACCATTCTCTATCATCCTAACAAGCTCCGTAAGCTCATCAGTCATATTATTTTTAGCGGCCACAAGCTTTTCCATGTCTTCTTTGCTTATATCAAAGAAATCCCCAGCACAGTCCTTACCAAATACTATCCAAGTCTCTGTATTTTTAGGACTGCTCAAAGGCGCTGCATAGTAAGCATATCTAATCTGATGCCCAAGAGTACAATGCCCTCCACAACCTTGAGTAATTATCAAATCCTCAATTCCAGCAAATGCCCACTCTTCTTCTCCCCTAAGCTCAGTCAAACTCTCCAATTTTCCAGGAGCTAAATTTAATTTTATGGACTTGGCTAAATCTCTATACTGCCCCACAGTATACCAAATATAAAAATTCTTCACTGCATTTCTTTGACTCTCTGTTAATACTCCTAAACTATCCTTCTGGTCTAATAGCAACTCTGCCTCTACTTCACTATTCTCTGTTAACCTATCGTTCCTACCCCTAACTAATTTAACTTTCTCTTGCTCTTTTACCTCTTTTACTCTGGGCACATCCACTACTTCATACCCTCCAGTAATAGAACTTATAAACTCTACATTATCCCTACTTACCAACTTCCCATTAGCTATGTCGTACTTCTTTGCATACTCCACTACTTCTTGAGTAGGAAATTTCTTTATAACACCCTTATAATCACACACAGTATATCCTACATTTCCTATTTGGTTGAGTATTATCATTGAAGGCTTGTTCTTCAGTTTTCCATTCAATCCTATTCTTGGATATCTCTCCAATGAACCATTAGTCCCAACTACTTTCCCATTCTCTACCTTGACATTTTGAATCTTTGCCGCACCACTACTCAATGCGTGTATGATACTAACCTCAGGGTAGTTCTTAACATCCTTTGGGTTATTCTCATCTATTAATCTGTACATTAAACCATTCACAGTCTCTACTAACGCAATTAAGTAAATCCTCATAACTTTACCCATTATCTTCCCCTCCTTACTAATCTTACTCCCCTTGGCAATACTACTAATGGGTTATCTATCCCATTTGGTCCACACTCCACTACCTTTAAAGCTCTACAGTTGAAGAAAACTCCCGACTCTATACTTCTAAGACTATTTGGAAAAACTACCCTTTTAAGCTTTACACAACTCTTGAAAGTACCCTTCTTTAACTCCCTTAAACCCTCTGGTAATTCTACTTCCTCTAACTCTCTACAGTTCTCAAATACACCAGACTCTATAACTTCTACTGTAGCTGGTATGCTAATTCTCTTAAGCTTGTTGCAACCTTTGAATACCCCACTACCTAACCTAATTACTCCAGATGGAATATCTAGCTCCTCTATATCCCTACTCTTTATAACCAAACCAAAATCTTCAGTAATTCCATAATCCCTTACCCCTAATACTAAAGACTTGCTTCGAATTAAATCAGCTCGCTCTCTATCTCTCAATACATTGTCTTTCCCATACTCCCCACGTATACTACTAATAAACTTCTTTCCTTCTTTCTCTACAACCTTACCATTAGCAATTCCCTCACTCTCGGAATACCTAATAGCCATATCCTCCTCAATATCAACAACTTCCCCTAGATAATTCGCTACCCTATACTTATTCCCACTTACCTCCAGCAACACTATTAATGGAGATTTACCCTGCAGCTCTCCATTAACTAGCACTGGATATCTACTAAGCTCTCCATTACTCCCTACTATTTTTCCATCTTTTTCCTCTATATTCTTAAATGTCGCTTTTCCATTAATCAAAGCACTTCTTAGCTTCTCATATCCTACATTACTTACCTCTGAAGTCTCAGTATTCAAAATCCTGTATCCCACTACTTCCCCATTATTCATGTGTATACCTATTACTATAAACTCCACTATCTTTCCCTCCTTTAATTATTTTTCTAATATTATACACTATTGCTTTTAATGCTTGCTTTAAAGCACATACATGAACTCTCAACTCAAAAAAAGAACCCGCACCAATTGTACGAGTTCTTCTCCATTTTATCCTTCTAATACCTCTGCTAACTCTCTTTCTATGAACTGCTTGTATACTATAATATACTTGTATACTTGAAAAGCTAAAGCTACTCCTCCACTCTTCTCTATCCCTAATCTTCGAGCTATAAAAGGAACTTGCCCAGATTCTATATCCTTATAAGCACCTTCTAAACTGCTATAACCACTAAATATAGGCTCTACAGCCCCTTTTAATTCTGGTATACCTAATAACTCTATAAGCTGCCATAATTCTAACCCTTGTTTACCTCTCAAATCTCCAAACGCTCTCATACTGCATTCTAGGTTTTTACAGTATACTCTACTCAGCCCATTACTTATGTATAAAGGCTCCCCGCACCCACAGACTTCCTCTAGGTCCCTCGCTACCTCTTTACTGAATAACCCTTTCTCTATTCCCTCCGTAACTCTCATTCCCATACCATCACCTATACTCAAAATCGTCTATAAAATCATCCTCATAATCATACTCATTATCGCTTTCTTCCTTCTCTACTCTATCTGTATGTTCCACTTTTGGCACATGTACCATCTCTTCAGTCTCTTCTCTTCTTTCTGTATGCGCCTTCCTAACAATCTTTATAGCTTCTGCCTCTCCCTCAGCTTTAATAATAGTCGCTGCTTTTTCAGCCTCTGCCTTTGCTATCTCAGCTCTCATTATAAGCTCCTCTTTAGCCTTCTCCTCTAAAGTCACCTTAATCTGTGTAGGTAAATCTATATCCTTGATGTCTATCCTAGTAAACAATATTCCCCATTCCGCAGAGGAATCTCTCAAAGACTCCAATAACCTTTTCTTTATTACTTCCCTGGAAGCCACAGTCTCTTCTACCGTCATTGAGTTAATTGTATCTCTTAGAACAGACTCTAGCATCTCCTCTAAAAATTCAGAGGAATCATCTATTTTATAGGCATATAAGTGTGGTGTTACTACTTTAAAATAAGCTAACATCTCTGGTTTTACAGGTACTTTATCTTTTGTAATAGTAGTTTTTACTGGGAACTTTACCACGGTCTCTTTCAAAGATATTTTATCATCCACACGCTCCAATAAAGGAATTTTAAAACCAATGCCAGACCCTAAATCCCTCTTGTATCTACCAAACCTTGCTATAACAGCTACACTTCCCTCAGGAACTATCACCACAGTTTTTAATATGAGTATTAATAAAAAGATTGCAGAAGGTACCCCATAGAGTACCATCTTATTTTCTAATAACGCTTCCATTCCCTATCCCTCACTCTTCATTGTTGAAAATCCAACTACTCTGCAACCCTAAGCTCTTTCTTGTATCTTTCCAGGCTTATTTCTACCTATACTTCCAGTTGGATGCTCTTTCTTATATTGTTCTCTCTTAATTCCTCGCGCAGCTAAAGCATCTCTAATTACCTGCCCAAGCCTCACTACCCTCTTAAATCTCATTTGCTCATCTCTATAAATTATTCTCTCATCTTCACTAAGCTTCTCTAACTCTTCTTTTGTTTTCTCTGCTGGTATATATAAATCTCCAGACGCATATAAGTGCACCAGTCTATGGTCTGTAAGACATAAGGTCACTCCATTTTCAGGTGTATCCTCTCCTCCTAGATACACAGGTAAAATATGGTGGAAATCTAACACGTCTACAAAGGTCTCTCCACCCCTCTTACAACAGGCACATGTATAGTTATCTCTAGCCATTACTGACTTTCTTATTACTGGGTCAATGTACTCTCTATCCCCAGCCTTCTGCTTGTGTGGCTCAAAACCAGCGGTGTTTTTACCCTCTGTCACCATCTCTCCCAGTGAAGCTTCTTCCAGTCCCTCATCTAAGCTTCTAGGGTCTACTACTAATTCTCTGATCTCTTCATCAGTCAAACTGACCCCTTCATCTGCTTCTTCTCCTGACCCAGCTATATCATCCGCTCCTGAACGCTTCTCATTCTCATAAACCTTCTCAGCTCTTCTAATATCTTTCTCATCTTGAGACTCCTTCTTTCTTCGCTGCTCTAATTTCCTAAAAGCCATCTCAATGGTGAACTGCCCACTGTATAACTTCTCCAAAATCTCCTCATCCCCATCGTCTAATAGGTCTTTTAACTTTGTATAATCCCCACTGTTCATCTGCAATAAATACTCTATCATAGACCCACTCATAATTCCTTTTTGAGTCTCTAAATACTCTATGTACTTCTTAATCTCTTCTATGGAATAGTATTTATTATGGTTGTACAAAGCCTCTAGTATGGGAATTTCTGGAGTACTTACTTTTGTATTTATTACACAAGGTATATTTCTTATCCCACTCTTAGCGCAAGCCATTAATCTCCTATACCCATCCAATAACACGAAGTTACCCTCAGTAGCAGTAGGAGCCACAATCACTGGACTTAAAAGCCCAGTACTCTTTATACTCTTAATAAGATCATCCACCACATTAGTTAATCTTATTCTTTTTGGTACTGCAATATCCATGATGTCTACATACTGAAATTCAAAGTTTTCTGATGTTCCATCATTGTCCATGACTACAATTTCTCCAGTCTCACTGATGAAACCAGAATCCTCTGGAATTACCTCAACATCTTCCCTCTCCACACCATCAAAATCTGCCCCTAAGTTTATACTTTCCATTTCTGAACCTCCTATGTTATAACATCTCTCTTACTAGCTCTAAATTTGCTTTATTATATATTCATATTAAACCGCAAGCTCCTTAAAAGGCTTAAAAAGAGAGAGAGCCTAAACTCTCTCTTCTACCCTACTATGATATTCCCGCTAGAATCAGCTACTCTTACTCCATTCTTCATATCATACCTGAAATACACAGTATTCCCAACAGTATACCCATACTTCTCCATAACCCGTACACTTCCCAACTCTAACCTCTCTACACACTTACCCTCATAAATTTCTACTGGCTTTATCTTCGCCTCTAGTACTTTGAATAAACCCCTCTCTTTAAAATTTACCTTCTCTATAACACTACTTCTAAGGGAATCTTCCCAATACTTCCCTTTTCTTATATTCAGCTTGTATCCCTCATTTAATTTATTGGCAGTTATCTCATATCCATCTGCTCTATATCCCAACCCTTTATCGGCCATACCCTCAAAAAATACCTGAAATTTATCAATTACTCCAAGGCTAAATCCATTAATAACTGCTGTGTGAGGAACATTAAACCCACAACCATATAGAAATTTTAACCCAGACTGCTTGTCTTCAAATTCAACACCCGAGATGTCTGTGGCATATACACTTAAGCTGTCTGTCTTCCCATCCAGGAGGTCTTGAATAGTCGCCCTAACAATATCTCCACTCGCGGTGTAATTCCCCACTACCCCTGTAATTTCTGTATATTCCTCATCACTTAACTCCACTATTTCCTTCGGTAAAATACTCCTCAATGTAGAAGTTGCTTCTCTAACTCCTATACTAACCGTCTCTAACTCCCCAAATCTATAAATACACTTGATTTCAGCCCCTATCGGCTTCATTCTAGCTAATACCTCAACATTCCTACCATATCCCTCTAGAAACTCCTGTGGTGAGCTGTACAGAGTCTTTATTGGAATCTCCACACTATCCAACTCCCCAATTCTAGAACCCCTGAATTTCTTCAAAATAGCTACATATTCCCAATATAACCTCGGCTCCATTAACCTTACTCCAAAATCATACCCATTCTTCACTTCTAATAGCATACCCTCTAAAAACGCTATATCAGCTCCGACACCACTATCCCATAGCTTAGCCATATCCTCAGTTGTTACCACTACCCAGTCACCTGCCTAAGTATACTTACCTTCCCTTTCCTACCAATTTCCCTATACCCAAAAGGAATAGCTTCCTTACCATTTCTCTCTAGGTGTATGAAATACTTGCTGCTGGCCATCTTAACCATATGAGTCTCCACCAAATCCACAGCATCTTCCATGTTTTCCTGAACCTCTTGCTCAGTCCAACTATAATCACGAACCAACCTCATTCGTAACCAGATAGCTCTCACACTCTTCCTCTTCTCATTAGTTAACCTTAAAGGAGCTATATCACTAGAAACCATCCACCTCTCGAAACTGTCCTCATCTATATGAGCTTGCCTACTACCTGTATCATTGACCTCCACTCCATGCAATATGGCAGTCCTCTCCCTCTCACGCTTTACAATCTCATCTTCCTTACACCCTAAACACTTCCCTGCTATGGTTCCCCCTAACACTTCTTCCCCACACACTACACATAGGTTGTTTGCATCCCTATCCTTGCATGTATCACATACCCTGTACTCTACACCCCAATTCTTTGCCACGTTTAATTCTACACTTTCTTTACTACACCATTCACACTGCATATCCTCAATCCTCCCTCAAAATTTTTCTGTTCTTTCTCCATACAATAGCATAAATATAAGGAAACTGAGCAGCTAACTGCCCTATCCTGTGCTTTAATATTACATTTCCATGATGATCTTTTCTGAACTTTAAAATGAGAATCTTATCCTCATCCTCCATATGCTTATATACCGCATTGTCAAATAAAATGGTATTTGGTATATCTACCAACTTTACCCCATTCTCTAATACCTTCTGAGGAGCTTTCACTACCTCATTAAACTCTTCAAGCATAGCATCATCATAATCTGCTCCTATAAACTCTACATTGTACTTGAATGGAGTTACCTTCTTCTTACTCTCCAACTTCCCCTCAGTTTGTAGTTTTATCATCAGTAGAGCTGAATATCCCATAGCTATAGCATCTATTTCATCTTGAGTTATTGTGCTCAGGTATGGTAAATATCCCTCAAGCTTCTTTCTTACTTCTGCTTTCTGATTCACCGTTCCTTGGGGCACTTTTACTGGGTCTAAGAAAATCTTCTTCCATTTCATATTAGAAATTTCAGTATGCCCTAAATAATTAAGGTTAGGCTCCTGCTCTACTATGAGTTCCTCTACAAAGGTTCTTAACATAAATAAGTTCTTAGCCGCTTCCGCATATCCGAGAAATGGCTCCTCATAATACACGTGCTCTATTACTCTATTCTTCACCAGCAGCCCTTCTACCATTTTCTTGAGCCTTACCTTATATTGAACAGGTGTCTCATTGGGTTCTCTCTTTACGGAGATACTATAATAGAAACCACCGTCTCTTTTCCTCAAAATAGCTATACCAGTATTAGTCGTACTTCCATCAATAGCCATAACGCAAGACTCAGGAAGTACCACTGTATCAATTCCCACATCCGCCATTACTACCTCTTTATTGGCATTATAGGTCGGTCTTCTCACCCTCAAAATCATAACACACCCACTCCCTAAACTCTTTCAATACTCAATACAAATCTACACCCAGTGTTCTTTGGTAATACCTCTACTGGCTCCACAGTCGCTATCCTTATTCCCTTTGGAATAAGATGCTCTACATTTACTCTTTCAAGGTCTATATGTCTTAACCCGAAACTTTGATACTTTATTCCCAGTGGTTTACCATTTATGTCTAGAGCAGTTACTAATATTCTAGGAGTACTATTCCTAGAAAATAAAGCTACACTCACTCTATCCTTACCACTCTTAAACTCCCCTAGAAGTAATCTTGCCAATCTCTTACCATCTGCATCTCTTCTATCTTGAATAGCATTCCCCACATAATCCTTAGCTACTCCAGTACAATCTTTAACAATATCAGCAGCTACTTTCTTAACGAGCCACTCTGCCATATCAAAGATGTACCCATTGTTTACCTCATAAATAGTGAATATCTCGGCATCTTTATACCCACTGTCCGTCAATTCCTTTCTTATCCTCTTACATCTCTCTAACAGGAGCTTGCCACTATCATCTTTCTGTACCATAGTATAAGTCACCCCGTCAGTAATTTTACCACCTAATTCACTAACCAGAAACTCTGCTAATTTTGATAACGTATCTGTAGTTAACCTAGCCACAACTCTACACATCCTTCTCATTTTTTTATTCTTATTATTAAATTGCTTATACAGCTATAATCTACGCTGTAAATACTTCACAATGAAAAATTCCCACTAGCCTATTGACTGTGGGAACTTCTTACATATTCACTACCTAAACTCTACAATGCATTAACTACATCACTGCACTGCTCCACATAAATCTCAAATTCCCACTGTCACACACCTTCAAATATCCCAAACTTTCCATGATCTCATCTTCTGTGTTACCATGTTCTCCAAGTCCAGCATCTAAAAGCCTCTGCTTCTGAGTCTGATATCTCGAAAGTATTTTCACTTCTTTATCACTATACTTCAGCCACTTATAATTCGGTTCGGTAATATCCTTTGCTGTGGCTTTAAATCCTAGCTTCTTGTAAACTAACCCATTAAACTTAGCTATATCACAATAAGATAGCACTTCTTTGGCTTCCGAAGTCCCTATAAATTTTTTAAAGAGCTTCTCAGCACCCCCTGTTATAGCTACCCCATCCTTATTGCAATATCGAATCAACTCCCACTCCACAGTTCCTCTAAACCTAGGCTTTCCAAAGGTCATTAACGCTACTAACTCGTCACTATAATAAAGCCCATAAGCTATTTTGGAATTGCTATATCCTTGAAGATGGTAACGATCTAAGAAGTTTCTCTCTTCTCCTATCCCAACTTCCCTTACCTCACACTTTCTAGCCTGTATTCTTACCATATTCTTAGGTTCTATTTTAGCTCTCAATAGCTCTTCAATTTTTCTTCTTGTGTCTTTATTGATCCATTCATGCTCGAATATGTGTATGAGCTGTATTCCTTTTTTAGCGGCCTCTATAGTCTTCTGCTGATGGTATAGTTTACCTACCCTATCCTCTGTATGCCAATAATCTCCATTGAACTCAATGGCAAGTCTCTTACTAGGTACATATATATCCAATTCTTTTCCATTCCCAAGTATTCCTCTATTCCTGTTCTTTATAACTATCTCAGGGTCCAACCCCTTAATAAACTGGTATATATCCTTCTCAAATCTGCTGGCAAATTTATTATTCAGCAAATCCCTTATCCCATATTTATTCACTAGCTGGTTCACGTAGTAATAGGTGATCCCCAATACTTCAGCGATGTCATTGCTAAAAGGAGCTTCCCCAGTTTCCTCAGTATACTTTTGAATCACTTCCCTCAAATACTCTTCCGTATACTCAGTGAATTGCTTACAACCACATGATATTGTACTTCCGTTACCTAAACTTCCCCTGGCAATCTCCTTCACGGTTCCACAGGAGCATTTGCACTCGTATCTCCCATTGGTAGTATACCTCAATACTGTCAACTCTCCATACTTCATTCCTGTTCGGTCTATATAAGGAGTTTTTCTGTCATGACCACAATTTTTGGAGTTCCCTCTCTTTAAGTCATAGGCAGCCACATACCCAGTCTTCCCACAGGAACATCTGCACTCCCAAACAGCCTTTTCCTTAACATATCTATGAGCTGTCCAATCTCCAAATCTTTGCCCAGTGAGGTCTTCCAAAAGCTTTGACTCTATGGAACAACCACAGGACAAACTTCCGCCCTTCCTCAATGAATAACTATGTATGTTAGATACAGTACCACAGGAACATTGACACTTCCACATATGGTCTCCCACATACTCCAGTACCCTCCACTCTCCGAATACTTTACCCTTTAGATCTATAAACCTATTCTCATAGCTATGCCCGCATGAAGTGGTTCTTCCTGTAGTGAGTCCATAACTCTTAGCGATGACCTCTTCCCCACAGGTGCATACACATCTCCACTGGCTTCCGCCTATATACTCTAAAGCTTTAAGCTCTCCAAAGACCTTCCCAGCCAAATCTTGCACTCCTCTATCTCTATCATGCCCGCAAGACTTATGTTTTCCGGCCTTTAAATCATAACCAGTCACTAATCCTTCTTTTCCACAGGAACACTGGCAAACCCACCTAGTCTTTCCAGCCTTAGTGGACTCTCCTTTTCTTAGAACAGTCCACTCATAGAACTTCTGCCCAGTTAAATCTATCAACTTACTCACTCTATACACCTACCCTTATCCGTTATTCAAACTTGGGTCACTATAGAAATGACAACACTGCAAGTCACAACGAACTCTAAAGTCATCAAAATTTCCACTATGTCTGGAAGCAACACTATAAATCCTCATAATATTAGCGGCTCTTTCTTCCTTGGAACTAAAAAGGCCGATAACTTCATCCGGCGATCTTATCGTCTCTGAACTCTCACCTCCGGAAGTAACGTCTAAAGTCTCTTCTGGATTGCTTCTAACATGGTCTACTACTGATTGCTTCAACTGTGCAGGCACTATGGCTAAAGCAGACTTCTTCATTCTGTTAGCTATATAGTTCTTCAACATCATGTACCCCTCAGATATTCTCTCGGCCTTGGGCTTATTCTTTCTGGACATGATGTTAACTAAACTATCTATGACGATTATATCAAAGGGATTCTCATTATTATAATGAGCTTCCAATACATCTATGAAATCCTCGCAATAAGCTACCCCTTCAATGAAGGATAACCTACCTATAGTAGGGCTTGTAGCTAATGCAATCTTAGCCGCACTTATATACTTCTTCCTTTTTGGATCCTCATACTTCCTCTGCAAAATGTGCTTACTATTCAATGATACTCCCGAACTTCTCTTAATATAAGAAGCCAACTGCATAGAAATCCACTCATCAGATGTACCCTCTAAGGGCCAAACTGCTACATTCAGTCCCAGACTCAACGCTCTTTGTACAATGAAGTTACTAAACCTAGTCTTCCCTCCCTTTGGAGGTCCAAGTATTCCTAACATATTTGAACGACGAAGCTCTCCAACCACTTCATCAATCTCTTGAATACCAAAAGTAAATAGAGTCTTATCATCTGGGGTATTTTCAGCCTCGAAATCCTTCTCCAACCACCCAGCATCCACAACTAAAGCACGCATTCGACTTTCTTCACTGAGCTCCTTTAATATTTTAGCTCTCTCGTTATAATAATTCTCCGCCTCTGTAGTTCCCTTAATTAATCTAGCTCTTCCACCTGGCTGCTTATACTCAAATCCAGTGTCAGACATAATCATAGCCATGTTATTAGCAGTTTCCCTCATGAAATTTGTTTTATACCAAGCTACGTATATGTTCATGGACGATATAAACTCTTCTTCTGCAGTCTTCTCATTAGATAATTCTATGAGTAACTCTTCAAGATTCTTCTTGAATGCCTCAACCTTCTCATCTTCTGTAGTCTGCCTACCATCCGTAATCATATTGTACTGACTTAAATCTACATACGGACTTTTTAGGATTAAATCTCTATTGTTATCTATAATTTCATTTAGCTGCTCAACACTAAAAACTTTAGTATTTAAATCAGCTACAATGCTATAAAATATAGCATACTCATTCTGGAATATATTACTAGGAAACTCGGCTAAAAACCTAGCCATACATATCCTCTGTACCATCAATTTCTCTTTGGCTACAGGGTTCCCTCTTTTCAACCCACCTACTAGTATAGCAGTGAAAATATTCCTTAAACTCTCCTCTATTCCCAATGGAATCTGAAACATACCTCTACCTCCGCTTAAAAGTTGAGCTGTCTTTTCAGACAGCTCTTTTTGTTTTCTACCACAGCTTATCTTCTCCAATAAGCACTGTGTAGTCTTTATTATACTTTTGAATATTGATAAGCTCAGCATTAGGCACATTTCTCATTGGCTGTAACCCAAATATTGAATCCTCATTACCTATCCTAGCAGCCTTGAATGCAGCTCTTCCTCCAGTGGAGTTACTTAGATTAACATATGAAGCCTTTCTCTTTGTAGTAATTAAGAAGAACTCATCACTGTCTGTGATCCAATACTTCCCTCGCTCTACACCCTCGAAGAGATTCTTATAGACACTTCTCTTTCCTGAAACTCTGTCAAAATAAACCATATACCCTCTTCCATTTGGATACACAATGTTAAAATGCCCAGTATAATCTCCAGCAGCTTCTACATAGGCTACATTTCCTTCACCTACTAAACTAGCTAACCTATCTTTTAAACCCTCTCTAGTAGCATCTATACTATCTACAAGTACCTTATGACACTCACCACCTAAGGTGAATACCAACATATACTCATCGTTCTTTACTTCCCACTCTCTAATAACTTCTTCACCAGCTGGTAATGTGAAGTTCTGAACCATTCTGCTTGTAGCCAATCTCTTCATGTACCCACTCTTAGTAAGTAGTACTTTTACAGGCGAATCATCAATTACAATCTCTTCCTTAGCATAGGTCACTACAATTTTTTCTCCACGAATACTTCTTCTCTCACTTGGATACTTCTGAATAATTCTCTTAAGATCATTAATAATTAATTCTCTCCTGGCTTCCTCACTACTCACAATAGTACTATTCATATCCATAGAAGCCCTTACTTTCTCTAATTCCCTCATTTTCTTTGTGAGATTATCCAAAGTAAACATTCTTATCTTAGTCTCGAATATATACTCTACTTGAGCATCATTCAGCTCCCACCTCTTTTGAATCTCTACCTTAGCATCTTCTTCCGTCATAGAAGTAATTATTTTTGCAACTTCCCTGATGTCTACACCAATTTTTTCCCATGCTTTCAGTAACTCTTCCTGACCTTTATCCTTGTTCAATCTAAACTCATGAACTCTCTTAACTGTTGCCAATCTGAACTCAATCCATCTCTCCAATAACTCCAGTATTCCAATCTCTTCCGCTCTATTATTGAGAAGAACTCTAGTATTGAAACCCGTAGAAGCTTGTAGGGGCGTATATCTATATAGCTTCGCTAACACATCTTGGCTGTTAGACCCTCTCTTTAATTCCACAACAACCTTGAACCCATTGAGGTCTATTTCATCACTCACATCTGATACTTCTCTTAACTCACCAGTTTTAGCATTCTCTGTAATAGCCTCCATAATAGCTTCTGCATTGGTTCTATAAGGAATTTCTGTAATAACAATCCTATCCTTATAAGTTGTCACCGTACCCGTAATCACAAAGGACCCCCGACCAGTTTTTGACAAGCTCTCTAAATCTTCATCAGATGCATGTATAGTTCCCCCAGTCGAGAAGTCTGGCGTACCTAATACCTCCATAAGCCCCTTATGATCTTTGATTTTACCTGTCAAAATACCTACAGTAGCCTCACAAACAGCCTTTAAATTAAATGAAGGTATATTACTACTGGTACTTACCGCAATACCACTACTGGTATTTACAAGCACACTAGGAAATTTAACTGGTAACAATACAGGCTCCGTAGTGGTATCATCAAAATTGTTAATGAAATCTACAGCATCTTCATCTATCCCATCAAACAGCTCAGCTGCTATAGCCGAAAGCTTAGCTTCTGTGTATCTAGGAGCTGCAAAGGCTAAATCCTTAGAATACACTTTACCAAAGTTTCCTTTACTCTCTACATAGGGAGCATTTAAACTCTCATTACCTGTGGCCATTCTTACCATAGTCTCATAAATAGCCATATCCCCGTGGGGATGGATTTTCATAACCTCCCCTACAATATTAGAAGATTTTCTCTTGTCGCTATTCAGAAGCCCCATTTTATACATTGTGTACAAAATTCTACGCTGAGCTGGCTTAAGACCGTCGATGCTAGGTATCGCCCTGTCTATAATTGTACCAACTGAATATGGTAAATAGTTGTCCATTAATACTTTTTCTACATTCATCTCTCTATCTCCATTCCATTTTATTTATTCCACTCGAACCTTAAATTCCCACAGTCATACACCCTATAAAATCCTCTTCCATGCATTATCTCAACTTCAGACTGTGTCTCATCACCATAACCATCAGCTATAAGCTGATGTTTCTGCGATTTATACCTACTGCATACCTCGTTAGTGTAAGGATTTACCCAACTGTAATTAGGCTCAGTAAGTGATTTCATACCATACATCTTGAACCCTAACTTTATATACACACTCCCAGTAAACTTAGATATGTCACAATAGGTTATTACACTCTTAGGGTCATACCACTCTATGAATCTTTTGAACATCTTTTCTGCTCCACCTCGAACTTTTACGTCATGCTTAAAACATAACCTCAAAAGCTCATACTGAAAGTCTTTGTTGAATCTTGGTTTTGCAAATGTCATTACCCCTACCAACTCTCCTCCAGCGTAACAACCTATGTTTGTAGAAGATTTTGCACTTCCCTGTAAATGGTTTGACTTCAAAAATTCATCAACCTCACTAAAATCAACCTGCTTCACAATAGTGTCTCTTCCATTAATTACCCTATAATCCTGCTTACTCAATGCCTTTAAGAACTTCTCAATCCGCTCTCTTTTCCCAGGATTCTCCCACTCATACTCAAAAATATGTATAAGTCTTATCCCTTTTTTAGCACAGTCCAATGTTTTATCCCTATGGTAGTATTTTTCCTTCTTAGCCTCAGAGTGCCAAAAAGTCCCATTATACTCTATTGCTAATTTTCTATCCTCTATAAATAGATCCAACTCATAGGGGTATATCTCCCGCCTATCAGATGCTTTTGCCCCCTCAAATATTCTACCTATGTCTCTCTCAGCCCTACTTCTAAAATTCTGGTTCAACTCAGTAGCTAACTTAAACTTATCTATATACATCCTAGTTACAGTCTCTGACCTATTGATTAGTGGCAATAAATCCATTAAATAGGGTCTCTCACCATACTCTTTCTCATAGTTAAGAATAACTTCCATTATCTGCTCTCTGGTTAGTTTCATATCCTCTAGTATACACCCACAAGACCTTGTATGCTCGGCTGTTAGATTGTTTATGTACACTACTGTCTCATTACCGCAATCGCATAAACACCTAGCCCTATATCCACTTAAGGGCTCTAAAACCGTAAGCCTCCCGAATTTTTGACCTATCATCCTTATGTTTATACTGTGCCCACAAGTAGTTGTAATCCCACTAGTTAAACCGTACCTATCCCTATTCACCACGTTCCCGCAGTCACACTTACATTTCCACTTTCCTTTACCTAGGTACTCTATTACCTCTAATTCACCAAATCTCTTCCCTGTTACATCTTGAAATGTACGATCTATGAAATTTCCAGAGGCTGCAAGTTTATTTGTAGAGTGCCCACAAGACTTACTCTTTCCAGAAGATAGAAAATAGGACTCCACATCTCTCACAGTTCCACACGAGCACTTACATCTCCACTTCTGATTACCACTGTAGCTCAATACAGTCCACTCTCCAAGAGTCTTGCCACTTAAGTCATTAAATCTTGTTGTATCATGCCCGCAAGACTTAGATCTACCATCCTTTAAATACTGAGTCCTTACAGACTTAACCTCACCACAGGAACACCTGCACTCCCAGGAGCTGTTTCCAATATAACGAATAGCTGTCCAATCTCCGAATCTCAGTCCAGACAAATCCTTTACTTTGCGATGAACACAATATTTAAGAGTTCCACTTACCAAATCATCCTCACTTACCTCAAATAAAGTTCCGCAGGAACATAAACAGTTCCATACACCTTGCCCCACATTCTTTATAACAGTTATTTCCCCAAACACTTTCCCGGTTAAATCCACAAATCACACCTCCCCAACATTATTTATTTACACCCTACATATACTTCCATGCTCCATAAAAAGCTGTGTAACATAAAAAAAGCTGATTGAATACCAATCAGCTATTAATTCTTTTCTTAGGTAACTCTTTTAACTGTATTCCAACACCCCTGAGCCACTGCTTACCAGTATGCTCATCTACAACAAATGTTGCATTTCCTAATAATCTTCTGGTAGCCAGTAACATCACATTGGCCTCAGTTAAATCCATAACCTTACCCTTAGGGTCTCTGACTACATACCCTAAGGCTCTGTTTTCAATGTCCACTACCTGCCCAATTATATTGTACTTATTAGTCTCTATAACCTTATCAGTCTCTACAACCTTATTCTCTGGATATTGTGGAATATTTACCTGTACATCCTTCACAATACTAGGAACTTCAACCTTACTTTCCCTTTTCACTACTTTTCCATTCATTGAATCTCTTAAATGATCAGTCATTGGCACAGTAAACATTCTTCTAAATCTTTCTCTTTTTACTACTTGAGATTCTGTTATTAGTGGTCCTCCAGCGCTATCTGCTCTGCACACTACGTAGTCTTTGCCCCCAGATATCTTCTTACCTCTATAACTTAATACATATCCAGTTGGTATCCTCATGGCAAAGGCTTTTAATCCAGAATTTCCCAAGATGTTATAATTCTTACCACTCTTCCAACCTCGAAGCTTTATAATCCTACCGTCTAGCTCTCTGAAGTTACTCACTAACTCCCTTCTAGAAATTATACGCCTTCCATGCATAGCCGAGTCCACCAATACATCCCTGTCTTGTAACCCTAATTTCTTTTTTTCTTCCACAGTAGCTATCCTAGCTCTAGTTATATCTCTAACCTGTACAACTGGCATGAACATCTCTTTCTTGAGCCTATCCAACCCTATCAACTTCCCCACTAAAATTCACTCCCCTCTGTTTCTTAATAAAAGTCCTTTGACCAGCAAAAAGTACAATGTACCTCACCAGTACAATCCTCTACTTCACCTTTTATATTGTCTATAAGAGGGTCCAAAGATAGACAATCAGTATCACCATCATAGCTTACAATGCCTTCTAGTCTAACTCCTCTTCCATCAGTCAATATAGCCTCTCCAATCCACCTAGCTCTATTACTTCTCTTACCGCAACTACCGCACTCCATAAGTCTATCTTTCACTAGATTATCCAATTGCTACCTCTACACTATCAAAATGCTTATTGATTAAGTATCTTCTCTGTTCAATGTCATCCCCTAACAGAGCATTGAAATAGTACTTCACTTCTTCCTCATTTTCCTTATATTCAACTTGTACTAATCTTCTAGTTTCAGGCTTCATGGTAGTTAAACTCATCATCTTAGGATCATTTTCACCTAGTCCCTTAGAACGCTGGACTTTAACTGCACTTTCCTTAGCTCCCTCACTTAAAAGCTTGCTTATGATATCATCCTTCTCCTTCTGGTCATACGCAAAATAAGTATCTTTCTTATGACTAATTTCGAATAAAGGTGTTTCAGCAATATAAACCTTTCCTGCCTTTAAAACTGAGGGCATTAGTCTGTAAAACATAGCGATGATTAGACAACGAATCTGAAACCCATCAAGGTCTGCATCTGTACAAATCATAATCTTTCCCCAGTTCAGTTTCTCCATGTCAAATTCTGGCAGATTTTCAATGAACTCACTGTCCACCTCAATTCCACACCCAAGTACCCTAAGCAAATCAATAATGATTTCACTACTTAAAATTCTAGTGAGGTCTTCTTTTAGACAGTTAATAATCTTACCTCTTACAGGCATGATTCCTTGGTACATGGCATCCCTAGATAACTTTACACTACCAAGAGCAGAATCTCCTTCTACAATATAAATCTCACGCTGCTCCACATCTTTTGTCTTACAATCTACAAATTTCTTAGGCTTATTTCCAAACCCTACAGCTCTAGATAAACTTTGCACTACTCTCTTAGAAACTTTGTCAGCTTCTTCTCTCGCAGTCTTATTGGCAATTACTTCGTTCACTACTGCTTCCGAAGTTTTATCGTTGTTTAACCAACTTTTTACTTGGTAGTACACGAATTCTTGCAGAGCCTTTCTAATGAATGGGTTATTAATAGCCCCCTTAGTCTGGTTCTTAAAGAACGTTCTACTTCCAGGTGCTCCTGTATCCACTACAGCCACCAGAATACTTTCAATATCCTTGAAGTTAAACTTCTCAGCTCTAGGAATCTTACCAGCGTCTTTAGCATATTCATCAAAAGCCTTCGTCATTCCGAATCTTACAGCGTCTAGAGATATTCCACCCTCAAATAGATGAGACCCATTATGATATAACTCCAGCTGACTCACTTCTCTCGAAAAGTTAAAGGTCATTCTCATTTCTACAGTGTAATGCTCTGGGTTTCTCTCGGCATCGTCAGTTCCACTGGCAGACCCTTCAAAACTGACATTTTGTTTAACCATAGGCCTCTCAATGATGTCGTTGATGTAGTCACTTGGCCCACTGCTGTACTTTAATACCATCGGCTTATCCAACTGGAAATGGTCTAAAATAATCTCTAATCCTTCATGAAGCATAGCTTGTCTTCTTAAAAGAGTCATATAATGCTCAGCTGGTAATGCACTACTAGCTAGATTAATGAATACTTCCGTATCAGGCTTAAACCTAATCAAAGTCCCACTTAACCTATCCTCAGCATCCTCTACTACCAGTTCACCCACTGGCTTACCCTTCATAAACTTCATGATAGAAGTCTTACCGGCTCTTGTTGAATACACATCCATAAACTCTGACGCGTACTGCATGGCTGTAGCCCCCAGCCCATTAGTACCTAGAGAATCACCATAGTTACTCGCATCGTACTTACCACTGGCATAAAGAGTAGAGAACACAAGCTCCCAGTTCCACTTCTTCTCCGCTTCATTCCATCCCATAGGAACTCCACGTCCATCGTCTTCAACCTCTACAGTCCCATCATCCTCAAACTTCACTCTAATCTTCTTAGCATACCCTTCTCTTGCTTCATCAATGGCATTAGCTATAATCTCATAAATACCATGAGCAGCCCCATACTCGTCATTCGTTCCAAAAATAACAGAAGGCTTCAACCTTACTTTATCTTCATCTCGAAGACTCACTATACTATTGTCATTGTACACCTTAACTTTTTCCATGCTTACCTCCAACTATCTATAATTTTTAATTACACCCTAGTTTATGTTTAAGCTCCTTAAGATGTAGTCCTCTATATACAACTGTAACTATAAAACTCAACTCCACTAAAACTCAACTTTTTACAATTAGAAATGCACCCCTATTTTTATAG
>Ga0075011_10000108_pt1 | contig 41537 bp, 60 predicted proteins | sample TARM_MetaG_T_14_FD_72354 | JGI IMG/M metagenome (GOLD analysis project Ga0075011, IMG submission 72354) | Freshwater microbial communities from Pennsylvania, USA, analyzing microbe dynamics in response to fracking - TARM_MetaG_T_14 | ecosystem: Environmental > Aquatic > Freshwater > River...
TCGTGCAAGTCTTTATTGAGGCCATCTATTGTCGACTTTGCCCAGTTGGCGAACTCTTTAGACTTACGTTGTGCGTATTTCAATCCCTCAATTGTTTCAATCATTTCGTCTCTGTCTTTTTCAAGCAGCTCAATGTAGGTTTTTAGACTCTGTTTGTTCATCCTCTTACCCCTCCTAATCGTTTATCCATCCGCTGCAGTTCGGCCAGTGCGGCGCGCAATAGAATCGATTTATCCTCTAGCTTACGGTTGACTTCGAACAGCTCACGCTCCCTCTCTAGCAGTTCAACCTCGGCTTTGGATTTATGCAGTATCGCGAAATCAAGCTTACTTTCAAGTCCCTCAACCCGATCCAGGCTATCTGCCAGTTTAGCTTTTAAGAACTCAATCTCCGCTCGGTGCGACCGGATAGTTTTTCGGTGATCCAGATTACCGTTCCACTGTTCGTGCGGTTTTTGCTGAATGGATTTTAAAACATCGGTCAATTGACTCATCCTCTTACCTCCTTCAAACAATCCAACCCGCTCTGGGTGATCCGTGGCTCTCCATAGCAGTTGATCATGAATTTGACCAATCCCGCCATGATGGCAGTTTCAACTGTCTCGACTGGAACACCAGCAATCAGGGCCGCCTGGTGAATGGTGTAGTTTAGTTCGGGCTTCATAAATTTACCCCTTTCAATTTTTCAGCATTTTCTTTTACCATAATCCATTCGTCAAAAGCCTTCATGTTGATCTTGTCATTGCCGGCGGCTACAAAGTGTACAGGGTGTGGAAATACGCGGTTATTAATCATGCGCCGTACCGCACCATAGCCGAGCCCCATTCGGGTGGCAAATTCTTTGGCGGACAAGTATTCAGATTTAGCTTCAACAACGACAACTTCTTTGTGTTCGGTTAACAGTTGTTCGATCTTTTCCAATCGATCTTCAATGGTCATTTGATTTGTCTCCTTTCATTTTTCATTACATTATTCATTGTTTTCACGACATCGCTGTAGTTTCTTTTTGCTCACACTCCTATACTTAGGCTATCAGCGTCACACCGCTGAAATTTTAAGGAAGGAGGTACTTAGATGACGAAAGCTAAAAGCAATACGAAGCAGACATCCAAAAGTGTCGCTTCAAAAGCAAGTAAGATTTTGAAAGATGGTCGCTCAAGCAAAAATTCAAAATCTGTTGCAGCCAGTGCTTTGTCCCAGACTAAAAAGTCTAAGTAAGGTCTGGCCTTAGCCAAAAATCAATGATGTAGGAAGAATTGATATAAGCCTGGTCTCCATCAACGGTCACTTGTATCACTTCCCCGTCGTTGATTTGCTGGATCAGTTTCTCAACGTCTCCCGAATAGATGGCGTTTTTATAATCAAAATCCATACCGTGGATGCCTATCTTCAAATAAAAGCCTCCTTTCTATTCTTCCACTAATTCCAGTCGTTCCATTGCGAAATCGACCATTTGCTTTAGGATCGGCCCCATGGCCACGCCTGTTTCGTTTTTGAGGTTATTAAGCACCTCCCACGTCGCTAGGTCGATTGTTACCGACTTACCGATATTTTGACGCCGTGGGCACTTGAGAATAAATTTGTCGTTCAAATAGTTACTCCTTTCTGTTTTGATCCTCACAATCTGATATAATTGAATACCAGGAAGGAGGTGAATTATATTGCCTAAGTCTTTCACGGGCCACTGTCCGATATTTAACGATGAGCGGGAAATCACTGTTTATTACACGCCGTTCCCCGTTCTCGGCAGCAACTCTCCGGTTTATAAGGCGTCAAAGTATGATTGCGATGATGCCGAAGATTGCCCAATTGGAAGCTGTCCTATCTTTATAGCGGCATCTAAGAAGTAAATCATTTTTCGCAAAGCTACTCTTTATCGTGATCTGATGGGAGTAGCTTTTTTCTGCCATGCCTGATTTTGATTCCGGTAAACTTGATCACTTCGTCCAAGTTGTCGAATGCATAAAGTTCGCATTCCCCCAAATAAAGCAAAGGGCAGAACGTACAGGCTTCTCCTAAGCTTGCGGGTCTTCTGTCTGATGATTGATCAAACAAGGCGTTATAGTGCCGCATCAAACAGACCAGCGCAATAAGGCTTATTTCTGCTGTTCCTTGTGGATCTCGATTTTTTAAGGATTCAATTTGTTCGTCCAATTTTTTTATCATCATTCCAACATCGTCTGGCTGACCCTCTATTGCTTGAATAGCTGCATCTTTCTTTTCTTCGAAAGATAATTTGAAATAAGGGTTATCCTTCATATTAATTTTCCCCCATGCTTGTATTTTCAAATTGTTGCTCCTTTCTTAAGCGTTGCTTAAATGCTTAAATCATCAACAGCCTGAATGTTTCCCGACCTTTTGGTGTGATCAACAATTGCGTCCCAACCCACCCGGTCTTTTCATTCATTGTTTCTTTCTTAATAGCTCGTCATAAGTAAAATACAAAACGCCTGCTATTTTCATCTTATCGTCCAGTTTATTTTCCGTGATCCCGATCAATAAAGGGTCTTCGAATTTCGAGCCGTACGCTATTAATTGCTTATTTGGGTTAAAACTTCCAAGTTTCAGTTCAATAATAACGGGTCTTTTTGTCACCTCATCTTCGGCTAAAATATCAATCCTGCCGATGCCTTCTACGACCACTTCTTTATTTAGGTATCTATATTGTGGAAATGCGAATTCAAAGGCACTAACAACTTGCTTTTGATAGTCAGATTCGGATTTTTGTTTTATTTTTATGTTTGAGCAGGGTAGAATCATTTCGGCAGTTATTGAGTCGCATAAATAAATTATTGACTCCGCGTTGAATTTATTTTTAAATCTGCTAACTGTTGCTCTTAGTATTCTCAAATCTTCTCTCTGCAAACCAACTTTTAAAGCACATACGACATTGTAAAAACCCTCAAATTGATCCTTCACCTCCAAAAATTCATGCAGTTCTCGACCGCTTACTTCCAGTTCGCCGTTTTCGTTTTCGTGGGTTTTGATTAAATCGTTCAATAATTTACTCCTTTCTGTTTTCATTTGGGTTACTATCCATGATATAATTCTAATAAAAAGGAATTTTTTATGAATAAAGAAGCTGAAAGATATTTAAAGTTGTTTTTAAAAAGAGACAAACTTTCCATGGCCCAAGTCGCCCTTATTCTAAATACTGATTTGGAAAGCTGCTCAAAGCCGATTGCGTGGCTTCATGAACAAGGATTTCTTGACATTGACTACATGTACTCAACTCAACACGGCGATTCTCTAACCGTCGAAACACCGCTTGGAATTTCTTTTGATGGCAGTGTCGCTTTGGAAGAACACTGGTCGCAAATTAAATACCGCAAATATAATGAAATCAGAGCCTGGATAACTTTTGCCATCGCCGTGGCTTCTTTCATAAAAGCCTTTTTCTTCATTTAGCGAAAAACAAAGTTGCCAACGATAAGATTAATGCAATTATGTAAAGCACGTCGGTATAACGGAATCCGTCCTTTTGGTTGTTCAAATATTTACTCCTTTCTAAGCTGCCTGCAAATACTTCACAGTGTACGATTTTCCATAACCTTCAATTTTTGGCGGGAAGTTATTTTCCTCAAGCCATCGTTTGACTTTATCCACAACTGACGGTTTATACTGATAATCAAAACCTGAATGCCCATGACGGTCATAAGGGACTTTTACTTTTTCGTCATCCGATATGTCAAGCTTTGTGATGATCGCGCCAATTGCCGAGGGATGTGGTAAACTTGCCGACGATAAGACCCCCAGTAGTTTTGCAATATTCGTTTTGTCGTAGATCATTTCTGTCGGCTCTTCCTGGATTGGTGGAATCAGCTTAATGTCCGCCATTTCTTCGTAAAGCTTTGTGACAGCCGTTGCCGTGAACCGGGGGTCAACACCAGCGGCGTTATATACCGTCATGATGTTTTTAACTGCTACGTTGATTGATCCGAGTGCGGGGCGCTTAGGTTTTGCTTTAGGAGCTGTATACGATCCAGTCTTTCGGATCGCTGGGAGGACTTCTGATGTTACCCAGCGTTTGAATTGTTTGGCTGATGGTAGCTTGCTGGATAACACGAGCGAGTAAAGGCCGGATTCGTTGATGATGGTCATGTTTCTGTTTTGGCTACCGTCGTGAATCGCGACATCAGCTTTATCACCTGAATCGGTATGCTTGTTTAATGCATCTCTGGTATTCTGGTACCCCAGAGCCTCCGCAATGTCTTTTCCTACAAACCATGGTTCGCCGTCTTTTTCGATAATCCGGATGTTCCCGAATTCTTTGTTTTTGAATATTTGTAAATCGTTCAATGATTTACTCCTTTCGTTGAAAGTACACATGAGGTGACTTTATTGTTTAAAAAAAATATCCTGTACCGATTTTTCGTAATATTTTGCAATCTTGATCTTGACTTCATCCCTCGGTATTCTTTGCCCGATCTCATACATGCACAAGGCCGAAATCGATATTCCAAGCGATTCAGCGACTTCTTTTTGGGTTCTTCCCCCGCGCAATTCTATTAATCGCTTAGCGATTATGGAGTTTTCCATACCACCACCTCCTTTTCTAAAGTTCACTTCATGTGTACTTATATATTACACTTGTTTTCTTTTTCTGTCAACACTTAATGTGAACTTTTTATATTTTTTCTTGTGTTATTCACGCAACGTGATATAATGGTTTTAATCTTTAAAGGAGGTATTTATAAAATGGCAAGTTTCGCAAGTAGGCTTAAAGAGTTAAGAAAAGAATTTGGATTAACACAGCTTGATTTATCTAAAATAATTAATATCGGTAAGAGCACCGTAAGCATGTATGAATCGGGAAAGCGTAAACCAGAATTAGAAACGCTGGAAGCAATCGCCGATTATTTCAATGTAAACATGGAGTATCTACTTGGAAAATCAGAAATAAAGAACTATCACGAGCAAAATTTAGGAGATCTAAAAGTATCAAACATCTACCCCATCGAAAAGAAGAAATTCCCCCTCCTTGGTAACGTCGCCTGTGGGCAGCCGACCCTCGCCAACGAAAATTTTGAGGGTTATATTGAATCGGGTTCAAATATTCACGCCGATTTTTGTCTCAGGGCAAAAGGTGACAGCATGGTTAATGCAAGAATACTTGATGGCGATATTGTTTTTATCAGAAAGCAGGAAATGGTAGAAAATGGAGAAATTGCAGCCGTCCTGATTGATGATGAAGCCACCCTCAAGCGTTTTTACATGAGCAATGATCTTGTCCAGCTGATTGCAGAAAATCCGACAATCCCACCAATGATCTATAAAAAAGAAGACTTAAACGGTATTAGAATTTTAGGTAAGGCGATAGCTTTTCAAAGTGACGTAATATAAATAATTGCAATCATTTTCAGCCTGATCTATAATAAACTTATCTTATCTAGGAGGTATGTTTATTATGAAGTTTTGTTCAGAATGTGGCGCGAATACTGAGGGAAAGAAATTTTGCTCAGAGTGCGGCGCGCCCGTTGCAGAAGCGGCACAAATTAAAACGGTCCCAAAGGTAGTCACTAAAAGCCCTGACCCCAAAGAAGAGACGAAGCAAAGGATAAGACGAAATAATTGGATTTTATTAATATGCACCCTCGCGATTGCTTTTTTTGCAGCTTCCTGGTCGAATATCAATAACCCAGTTAGGGATACTGCTGTTCAAGATACCGTTACGGAAGCTAAGGCGGAGACTGCTAGTAAAATGACTAAATACGATTACAAACAATTCGTTGACGATACAATAATAACTTTTGAGCCATCCGCCGAAATCAGCTTTTCTAATTACATGGAGTGGGACGTTGATGGGACAAAGTATGCAAAAACAACTTTTAAATCAAAAGGCTTAGAGCATGAGTTTTTAATGAGATTTTCAACAGATACTACCCAATTATTTTATGCTTCAATTAACGGTCAAAAAGTATTCTCTAACGTTGACGCAGAAATGACCTACATGGATTCGCAACAATAAATAAAAAAAACCGCCTTGCTCCTGCCAGAGCAAAACGGCTTTACATATACCGGGATATAAATCACAGTATACACACATCAATATTATACTTTATATCCCGGAGTTTTACAACTACCGGGCATTTTTATGCCCTAAATTCTAAGGAGGTATAAGAAAATGAAAATCAGTAAAAGAAAAGACGGTCGTTTCGGCACCCAGATCCGTACCCCGGACGGGAAGTACAAAACTGTTTACGGCAAGACCAGTAAGGAATGCCGTCAAAAGGCTTATGACCTGGTCTCCCAATTAGAAGACGGAACCTATGTCAAATCCGACAAGACGTTGTTTAAAACCTGGTCAAAGAGCTGGGAAGAGGGCTATTTGATCGGGGTTAAGGATTCGACAAAGCGAAGTTACACATGCCACTTAAAAGCCCACATTCTGCCTGAGTTTGGAGAAAAGCAGATACAGAGTATTGATCAATCAGACATCCAGAAATTTTGCACAAAACTGTATAATGAAAAGCTGCTGTCGCCAAAGACGGTTAGAAATATCCACGGTACCCTGCACCGCTGCCTATGTGACGCCATCACGGCTAAACTGATCCGGGTAAACCCCGCGACCGGCATCATCATGCCTAAGAAAATAAAGCCTAAAATAACGCCGCTGGAAGAGTCGGATCTCAAAGCATTTTACAGCGTGGCCAATGGCGACCCCTATGGCCCGGTCTTTTCATTTCTAATCTTAACCGGCCTGAGGGTCAATGAGCTGGCAGGCCTGACCATGGATCGGGTCAATTTGGATGGTCAAACCATCATCATTGACCGCCAGTTGATCAGCACAGACCCGGTAAAGTTCGGCACCCCAAAACATGACCGCCCGCGGACCGTATCGCTCCCAGACTCAGCAATAAAAATTATAAAAACAGAACGGGCCAACCAGGCCAGGTTTAAACTACTCAACGGCGACGCAAATTTCAACGCCCACGGGTTTGTGTTCTGTCAAAATGATGGGTCCCCGATCGGTCACCGGAGCGTGTACGAGCATATAAAAATAATTGCCGCTAAAATAGGAATACCGGCACTCAGGGTGCATGATCTCCGGCACACTTACGCTGTCTTGTCATTACAGGCGGGCGTGGACATCAAAACCGTTCAGGAAAGCCTGGGCCACCACACCGCAGCATTCACGCTGGATCAGTACGGTTTTGTCACCGACGGAATGCGTTCGGCCAGTGCGGAAAAATTAGACAAATATGTCAATTCATATGTCAAATGATTTCCGGGCATTAAAAAAACGGCATATTATAGCCGTTTTTAGTGTTTAATATTGGTGCGAGAAAAGGGATTTGAACCCAACCGGACGTTTTTATACTTATATATAAGGTAGTAAATATTTTCACAGGCTGATAAATTGCACGTATAACGATTATTGACATTTAAAAACAATCGAACATTTCAAATAAAAATATGTCAAAAAATATGTCAAATAGCCCAGGCTAAACACCTGTTCTTATTTTCGGTCAATAAAAAAATATAAAAAACTTTCATTCGATCTATTGACAATACTACTTTTAAGTAGTATAATAAAGACAAGTTAAAGGTGACGGACACACCAGATAAAACCAGAAAGGTAAAGAAATGAAAGAATTATTTGTTACAACACTGGAAGAATTAGAAGATCTGGAATGTGAATACAACTTAGAAGATTGCGGGATGAGCGGAAAACATGATGGATGGCACTGGTACCAGGATGATGAAGAACAAGTTGCAGTTTATTTTAAACTAGAACAATAAAAATAAGGGCTGGCATCCCAAACTGCCAATTCTTTTTTTAGGAGTAAATATGGCACTGATAACACTTAAAGAATACGCCGAACGGCACGGCCGCAATCCTGCCACTGCAAGGCAAAAGGCGTTACGAGGCGGGTTCAAAACTGCTGAAAAAATCGGACGGGATTGGTTCATCGACGAACGTGAACTGTATGGAGATAACCGAGAAACGACAGGAGAATTCAAAAATTGGCGAAATAAAAGTGGTGAAGGCAATGCCTAGCAGAAAAGACATAACCAATGTTCGTTACGGGCGATTGGTTGCACTGTATCCAACAGATAAAAAATCTCCATCTGGGGTCGTCTGGCATTGTAAATGTGATTGTGGAAACGAAAAAGATATACCTTACAATCGGCTTGCACAAGGCAATGCAAAATCTTGCGGGTGCTTATTAAAAGAAGCTGCTGCAGTCAAAGGGAAAAGCAAGGCGGTCGACTTAACAAATAAAAAGTTTGGGCGCTTGACTGCATTGTATCCAACGAGCAAACGTGATAATTCTTTTATTATCTGGCATTGTAAATGTGATTGTGGCAATGAAACGGACGTTTCTTCGCGAAATCTAATTAGTGAAAACACCATATCTTGTGGGTGCTATAGGGTTGAATTGGGGTTTGAAATGGTGGAAACATTTACAAATTATAAAAAAGACGCTTATATATTCGATACCAGACTAGACATGATTAAATCTGGGAGAAAGCCAAATAAAAATAGCAGCACAGGACACATCGGCGTTTACAAGCGAAAAAAAGATGGAAAATATATTGCAATAATCCGGTTTCAAAAGAAAAAATATTCTTTAGGTAGCTATTTCGAGATAAAAGACGCCATCGAGGCAAGGAAAATGGCCGAAGATAAATTATACGGAGATTTCTTAGCTTGGTACGAGGAATTCAAAAAATCAAAAGATTCAGCCCCTTGACCGGGGCTCTTTCTTTGCAATAAAAAAAAGACCACCCGAAGGTGGCTTCTTTCGTGCTGAAAACCAAATAAATGCACGAAAAAAGTTAAAATAAATTAAAAATAAATCAACAAACCACTTGACATATAGCCGGCTATATAGTATAATAAAGACAAGTTAAGAGATCGAAAGGGGATCATTGAGATGAACGCAACTGAGAAACAATTAAACTATATCGCTGATCTAAGAAACAAAAAAGACCTTACTGGTTTCACTGGGAATATCAACGAGCTGTATTCGGATTACATTTCAAAATTTGATGCAAGCTGCGTAATCAATGACCTGCTCGCCTTAGATGATAAAAAAGAAGAACAGCCAGCTGTAAAAGAAGTTAAAATCAAAACAGTATTTAAGCCAGGGATGAAGGTATCTCACCAAGCTTACGGAGTCGGCGAAATTACAAAAATAAAAAAAGACAAAATGACGGTAGTGTTTGAAGGGAAAACAACTCAATTCCCATCAGACAGCGAATTTTTAAAAGTTATTTAAGGAGGCCGACATGGCGCATGAACCCCAAAAGAAGTACATGGCAACATTAAAAAAGTTTGAATTCAGAGTGAAGCCTGAGATATTTGAAGATTTTAAAAGCCGGTGCGAAAGCATCGGGTCAAACCCTACTGCTGAAATTAGAAAATTCATCAATCAATTTTTAGGAGGAAATAAAATGAATGGATTTGAGTTAAAAAACAAGCTGGAAGATCTTACTGAAGAAGAAATTGAAAGCGGAACAAAAGCGTTAACCATCGCCGAAGATATTTTTAATACCCGCTATTCTAGCAGCGAAGGCAATGATGTAGTGACTGAATTATTGAATAACAACTTTATATACGACGGTGAAGATTATAGAAAAACCGGTTATTTTGAAGATGGTTCCAACATTGCTGATTTTGCAGAGCATGGCCTATTAATCAAACAGGTCAATGACTATATCTTTTGGGCAGACGAAATGAGAGAGCTCCTTAAGTAAGCCTCAGCCCCTTGGCCGGGGCTTTTTCTTTGCAATAAAAAAAAGAGCCACCTCAATTAAGAGGTGGCTCCGCCCCGGAAAGTCTAACCCCGTCGAATTCGAGCGGTTTAGATCCGGCAGCTTATAACTGCATAATAACCGAACGTTTTGTTGGCGCCAACAAATCATAGGAATGGCTTTGCTACCGCATTGTTAATGATTTCCCGACGTCGGCAAATCATCTTGCTACCGACGGGAATGTCGATACCTAAACGCCGTAATACGCCAGAATCCCGTCCAGGATCCCCAGCGCTTCTTTTTCCGCGCCGCCGTTATTAAACAGCACACATTCGTTCGGATTGGTGGCAAACAACGCTTCTGTGATCACTGCCACCATTAAGGAATATGTAACATCCGAATCATCGCGCTGGATCACCCCGCGCCGGAAAGTCCCTAAGCGGTTGCACATGCCGTTGAGGGTTAATGTCGCTAGCCTTAGACCGTTATCGCTGCCCGGGTAGCAAACCGTTTCGGATCCGTTTGCCGCCGGCAAATAAAAGCCGTTATGGTGGACGCTGACGAACATATCTGCCTTAGCATTGTTCGCGATGGTAGTCCGATCCTGCAAATACATATGGCGATCGGTTGTTCTGGTGTAGATAACTGTCGCACCAAGGTCGGTTAGCATTTTACCTAATCGCAATACGACAATCAGGTTCATATCGGATTCGCGGAGCAATCCAACCGCGCCTGGATCAGATCCGCCATGACCGGGATTCAGACAGATAATCTTTCCCGCTAGAGGTTGCGCGATGGCCGGAACTGCGGGAATGACTGGCGTTACCGGAACCGGTTCGGCCTTGATGAAATTGCGCACGTCTTGAACCGTCAACCTGACCGATTTCAGGGCGATGATGATCTTGATCCCCTCGATCCGCAGGCCTAGACCCTCCGTCCCTGCCGGTTCGCCGTTCATCGCCCAGTTCATATCTCCGTAGTTCTCAGCATGAACACCGTAATAAACATCGTATTCACTTGCTTTTTCGCCTGTCAGTCGGATTTTAACAGCTTCCAGTCGCAGACCCTGGCCGGTTGTCCCCAACAACTCACCATCCCGCTTAGTGCCCGTCCAGCCAATGTTTTGGATCTGCCCCTCGTACTCGATTCCTAACTTGTCGGAATCGGTTTTGATGCTCAGGGCTTCCAGCCGTTTTGATCTGCCAGCAGTTCCACACAGTTCGCCGTTTTGAAAGGGGCCGATGTCGCCGATGTCCTGGACGTGGCCATCGTAAATTGCATTCATTACTCCACCTCAGGCAATCCAGCCAGTGACGTTAATAACGACAGTATCCCAGCTAATCCCGCGGTTGATGCCACCACCAGCCAATCGACCTGGTTAATCATTGCTGTTGTTCCGATTGTCGCAATTGCTGTTTGACAAACTGTTTTTAACGCTCTAATGCCTGCTGCTTTTAAAAATTCTTTATTCATTTTATTTCTCCTTTTAAACTATCAATGCGCTTATGCGCTTGTTTTGCCGATGCTTCTACGTCACAGACCCGTTCAAGCAGTTCGATATGCTTATCGGCCTGTTTTTCTAATTTTTTGTCAATCCCATCCACGCTCGATTTTATATAGCCCATGTCGGACGTAATTGTCGCAATGCTAGCCCCCTCGGCTTTGTCGTCCTTGGCTTTGTTTCGGCCAAACACCAGCCACGCAATCACGAAACCACCCACTGTGCAGATTAGACTTGCCATAACTGTAATGTCCGCATTCATAAACCGTCCCCTTTCAAATTGATAGGGGTAGATAAATCCACCCCTGAGCAATAAAAAAACAGCCTAAGCCGTCTCGTTGATAATTTGTTTTAAATTAATATTCTCTAGCGTGAGTTGTTTGATTAGCTCCTGCTGCAGGCTTATCGTCTCGCGCTGGCTATCTATCATATGTTCGTACTGTAAATATATTTCCAACATTTGATCCATCAGGCCGTGTAATCCTCACCGGTGATGGCCTTGTAATCTTCCGGGGTTATCCCTTTGCCGGGGCGCTTCGTGTTTAACGCCACCCAACCTTTGAGGGTAGCAATCGTGATGTACTGCTTATTGTATTTGTCCTGCAGCTCAATAAATTTTTCGCTCATTTTTTTATACTCCAATCATTTCGATTTTTAAATCCATGGCCGATAGCGTCTGCATAATCAGAATCGTCGCTGGTGTTTCCAGATCGTTTTTCATTTTTTCGTATTCTTCCATTGTCAATTCGCGTTCGTCGTATTCCCAGATTGTTCGGGTTTCGTTGTCACCCCACTGGCGCTGGGTTTGGGTGATATTTTTTCGTTCGTATACAGTTGTTGGGCTTTGAGTGGCGTCGATTTCCAGGGGTTTTTCTTCCTGTGCGGTTTCTGTTTTTTTCCATTCTGTCATTTTTTTCGTTTTCCTTTCGTTGGTGGCGGCTGATCAGCCGCTTCAGTGTTCTTATTTCAATTCTCGGTTTAATGTGCTTGTCGAAATATCCATAGGTATCAGTGTGTTTGAACCACCCCATATATGACAGCATCTGTGTCGCGTCGTACCAGTTCGGGCGGCTCTTCTTTTCGATTTTCCTTACTTTTCTCATCGCTTTTGAAATAATTGTTTTCCGGATGGTGGTTCTTTGCCTATAGAATTTGAATCCCATGAAGTCCAGGAAGCGGCCTTTCTTTTTTCCGGTCTTCTTGTCGATATATTCAAACCTGAAAACCTGCCAGTCGCCCTTGATCTGCAGCTTTAGTTTATCCTGCAGGTAGGCTTCTATTTTGGTTTTGATTTTATGCAGCTGCTTCTTGCTTTTGCCCAGGATCACCATATCGTCCATGTAGCGCATATAATGTTCCGCTTTGAATTCCTGCTTGATCAGGTGATCCAGCTTTTTTAAAAAGAAATTAGCAAGCCATTGGCTGGTATAATAGCCCAGGGGCAGCCCTACTTTTACGGCATCGATAATTTTAAATACCAGGTTCAAGAACTTCTTGTCCCGGATCACTTTTTTAAGCATCGTTTTTAGGATTTCGTGATCCACTGATTCGAAAAAATGGTGGATGTCCATTTTGAAGACGTAGAATTTCCCTTTGTATGAATTTATCCACTTCTCCATATATTTTTTACCATAATGTGGCCCCCTTCCCGGGATGCTCCCGCACGAAAATTTGTATAGCCCATGCATAATGATCGGGCTTAGTTGTCCGATCACGCAATGGTGAATAACCTGTTCGTATTTATAATCTGGCTTGATTATTTCCCGCGTCTTTTCGTTAGTGTTTTCGTTGATTGTGCAAATCTGGTGGGTTGCTGGTTCAAACGACTCCGCTTCGATGATCGTCTTGAGGTTGATTACTTCCTGATCAATATTTTTGAGTATCTCAGCAACGTCTTTCCGGCCTTTCTTTTTCTTTGCAGCGTCGAGAAAACATTGCTTAATTTTATCTTCGTTTAACATTTGCTCGAACAAATTGTTGTAACTTTTCATTTATGACTCTTTCTTTATGTCTTAATTTTAGGATTTTCTTATTACCTACCAGCTTTTGTGCTTGCGCCTACTCAGCGGGCCCTTTATCGGCTCTATTTTTGCCATGGGGCAAGGAAATGTAAGTGCATTGGTGTAATTTCTATAAGATTGGGAGGCCCCGATGTTCCAGTTCGCATTAGCAGCGGAATTGCCCAGAGCCACAGACCACGGACCGCAAAGCGGACCATCGTCGCAATTGCCCCCGGCAAGCGCCGGGCAAACGAAAGGAGCGGTTTCGCACTTACATTCCCGCATTTTATTTTTTTTAATTCATTTTATGGGGGCGCTGCCCCCAAACCCCCAGGCGGCTATGCCGCAGGCAGTTCACAAGAAAGGGAGGCCCCGATGGACCAGTCCGCAAGAGCAGCGGAAACGCCCAGAGCCACAGACCACGGACCGCAAAGCGGACCATAGGAGCAATGGCCCCCGGCAAGCGCAACTGCTGTAATTCCATTGTTGAACCACAGCCCGTCAGACTGGTAGGTGGATGATGATCCAGCTGCATTGTATGGCATCCGCCCGTACTCTGTCATTTTTGAATCTTTAATGTAGCCTCCGGATGTGCCGATTGGCGTTAACCCGGTGTCGATGAAGCCCGTCCCGATCAGATTATATGGTCTGGTCATTTTTACTTTTATTTTTCCATTGACGTTCAGCATGCCGGCCAGTCGGTCCCATTGATCCGCCCATGGCGCTTCCTGGTGGAACACTTTTACCTGGCGGATGTTGTCGTTATAACCCATAAATTGGCCATTTGTGTTTAATGATCCGGTGGCCATGACGCCCATGGTCGGCGTCAATGCTGCATTATAGTTCAAATTTCCGTTTCCATAGGCCGTTTGGCCATTGTCGGTTTTAGACATGACGGTCAGCAGACACTGCAGTAGGTTTCTTTGTGAATATGTTTTTATATACCATTGTGCGCCGTTAGCGGTTGCCCTAGTAATTTCCGCTGCTGCTGTCTGGCTGTACATCGGCTGCTGACCGGATATTGACCGGAGCCGGGTGCCGTCGTACGATCCCTTAAACATCGATAAATATATTTTGTCCTGGATCGTTCCATTAGCCCGTTGGTGAGCGTATGCTTTGTAGGTGCTATCGTATTGCTTGTCGCAAAGGATGATGTATTCGTAATTGCCAATTTCATACTGGCTAATCCATACCAGGGGCATAGCCGCCATGGCATTGCCGGCGTAGGCGGTGTTGGCCACATCCGAGGCGGTTACGCCATCTTCTTTGAATTCGTAATTTGTCGGTAACAATTTATAATCTTCAGTTCCGTCGTATTTAACCATCACCGGGTAATTATTTTTAACAAACCAGAGATCTGCCCATGATCCGTAATCGAATGTGCCGGCCACGTAGTTCATCCCGGCCGGGGTGAGACCAACGGCGTCATATAGGTAGGTGATCCTAGTTGCTGGATTACTGTCCAGTTTATTGATCTTAACCCCGTACCGCTTAATGTTTTTGAAAATCCCCTCTGCGTCCTGGACTGCTGCCAGGATCCCGTCCGTATTCACCTTCACTTTGTCCAGGGTTTCTTTGTCTGCTATGTAAATTCTATCCCCTGTTGCCATCTTATACCTCCTCCAAGTAAATCAAGCCGCTGCTGATACCGATGCCGTAGGTTTTTGCTGTCGCCACATCGACCATGGAATTAATCCCGGCCGCGATGCTCTCGCAGGCAGACGCGGCGGCGTTTGCAGACGCGATTGCCGCATTAGCCCCGGTTACCACTCCGTTCAGGGCATTATTCGCCGCTGTCGTGGCGGCATTCGTAGCTTCAGCGGCTTTCGCTGTTGCTGTCGCGGCGGCTGTTTGGGCCGCTGCTTTGCTTAATGCTGCGTCCTGGGCGGCCGTCAGTGCGGAACTTGACGAACCAGCAGCGGCTGTTGCAGACCCAGATGCGGCGGCGGCGCTGTTGGCCGCCTCGGTCGCCTTGGTGACGGCCGTGTTTTTCGATGTTGTTGCCGTGCTGGCGCTGGCAGTGGCGCTGGCCACATCGGCATCGATTGTGTTTACCTTCGGTTCCAGAATATCCAGGCGGCCACCAACCGCAATGCTTTGTTTTTGAACCTCAGATGCCACGCCCATGAGCGCCACCTTCATTGGCTCACCTTGTGTGGCGGCTTTGACATCTGCTATATATTGCTCTAGTGCTGTCATTTTATCCTCCTATTCAATCATAAAGTCAATCGCGGTCATTTGTTGCAATGTGATATCAAAACCGTCAAGAACCGATTCCGGCAGCGTGTGAAATTCGATATTCACTTCAATGTTCAACAGTTCATTCAGTTCCTTGGCATATTCAGGACTTTCCGGGTCAGTCTTGTGTTTTTCTTTCAATGCTGTCAGCGATTCAAAATAATCATTGTATTCCAATTCCAGCTTCTTTGCATTTTTCCGGATCGCATAGGTCAGCCGAACGGGAAGTGGAAGGTCAGCGACCGCCCCTAATCCGTTGATTTTGTTGATGATGTCAATATTTTTTAAAATCATTATTGTGCCGCCTGTTCTGCGATCAGTGATTCTTGAAATAGATAAACAGCATCTTCAAAGGCTGTTTGGTCGGCGGCAACGGCTGCACGATTTGCCTTATACAATTCGTAATTAATCACATAATTATTCAATGTCATGTTTTCCGGGGCTGCCGTGTTGATTGTTGCTTCAAACATTTTGACCGCTGTTTCGCCTACTTTGGATTCGCCCCGAAATTGGGTGGTTTTTGTGATGTTTAACATAATGTTTCTCCTTTTAATTTTAGAATGGCGACTTCGTTTTCTAGCCGCTGGATTTTTAGGTTTAGTTCTTGAATTGCTTTGACGATTAAGGGGATGAAAGGAAATTCTTTAATCTGGTAATTAATCACCCCGCTCGACTGCTCCACCTTTAAAACAAAATCCTCGCCCAATGCTTCTTCGATTTCTTGTGCCACGAATCCACATTTTTCATTTTTATAATCAGAAATCCAATTAAATGAACGCGGTTTTATTTTTGTTATTTCCTGCAAGGCGTCGGTGGTCGAGTTGGCGATGTTTGTTTTTAGTTTGCGGTCAGAATCCCAAACGGTTATACCTTTTGCGCCCGCCGTCGTGCCGACTTGCACGTATGTCGATTTCCACTTAATGTCTGCTATTTTTTCGTTGCCGCTCGTAGCTGTGTATACGATATTTGAACCAGTCACTGTCCCTGTTGTGTAAAAATCGCCGTACACGTTTGTGGCGTTCCCGATAGTTACCGCGCTAGAATCGTTCGTTCCCAAATACATCCCACCGCTACCCGACAATATAGTAATACCACGCGTTGAATTTGAGAATATCTGACCGTACTTGCTACCTGTATACATTGTCAAACCGTTTGCGCCAGAACTCGACACCACTAGTTGGCCACTAGCTGTTATATTTGTAAAATTTAGATTCCCGCCCGTGATATTTCCACCATTGATCGTTGTTTGTCCGGACGTTGACAGGTTTGCAAATGTCACGAACCCGGTTATATTTACCTTTGACGCATCAATGCTAATCGTGGTGGCGGTTTGGTTTATTCGGGAAACAATCTCATTTCCCGTATATGCCGACGTTGACACCTTGCCGGATAAATCATTTGTATAGGCCGTACTGCTTCGGACGGTTGATGTAATAGCCGTCGGTGTAATTTTAGTTTCAGCGGTATCAACCCTTGTCGTTAAATTTGACAAATCGGTTGTGCTTGCTTTTCCCGCTAAAGCGGTTGTATAGGTAGAGCTGCTTGTAACTGTCGATACAATCGCATCCGCTGTAATTTTCTGTTCTGCTGTCGTTACCCGGCTTGTCAGCGCCCCCAAGTCCCCGACCGTTGCTTTATTTGCCAGATCTGCCGCATACTCTGTGCTGCTTCTCACCGTCGCCGTGATCGCTGTTGGTGTGATTAATAACTGCGCCGCCTCAATCGCCTCTTCTACTTCGGTGATCTTTGTTTCTGTCGCTTCCAGTGCAATGTGGAAAGCGTCCATTTCGATTTTTGTCTCATTTATCGTCGTGCCTTGTTCTTCCACCGTTTCGGCGGTTATCCTGATCAGAAACGACAACTCGTTTGAAACAAACTCCATGTTTTTTACCGTATTGGCCGTGGTCAAGGCAAAGCCCATGATCCCGCCGCCCAGCGGACCCGATACCCGATCTGTCAAGCTCTGTGTTACGCCACCCAAAACAATCCGATCATTGCCTGGGTTCAGTAGGTCGCGTTCTTTTTTGCTGACTGACAAAAACGTGTCTAGGTCGTGCGGTTCTGAAACGCAGCGGACCATATCGCCAACCTGAAACTTTTGTATGTCGATGTTAACCATGCTCAGGTCAATAGCTGTCAGCTCCAGGGATATCCCCTGTTTAACCAGCCCAGCCAGTTTTAGCTTTGCCGCATATAGCAACGCCGATGCACTGTCGATGTCTGGCCATTCGCACTCTTTGAAAATCCAGCCGTATTCTGCGACTGCCAGCTCGTCATAAATATAATCACAATTGTTATTCGCTGTCGCGATAGTTAATTTCTTCCCGTCAATCTCCTTGCCGTACGGCACCAGGGCGGTGTATATACCACTGGCATCTGTGATTTTTGAGTAGTCCAGCAAATTGACGCCGAATTTTATGGGTTGTGAATTGACTGAGCCATAGTTTTCCAGGTAGTTCAGGAACTTAATGCCGCCGATCCGTTCGATCACCAGGACGCCGCCCAGGGTATCCAGCATGGTGGTCTTAATCAGTTCCAGGGTGTTTACATATTCATTTTCCCGGAATAACCCATCCTGCAGTTTGCCGTTAGTGCCATCGACCTTCGATACGATTATGATGCAGATCGCCTCTGCCTGTAAAGCCTGCCCAGTCGTTCCTGCTGTTTCGCCGTCCATCTTCCAGTCCTGCCAACCTTCGTTTTGCACATGGACGCGGTATCTTACTGAAAATTTCCCGGCATCCTCGCCGGTTAGTTTAATCTCGACGGCTTCCATGCGGATTCCCTGGCTTACCGTTCCGGCGGTTTGGCCATCTGTTTTCCATTCTTGCCAGCCCGAATCGCCCAGGTGGACGCGGTAGGTTACCCCGATGCCCAGGCTGCCGATGTTTTCTAGTTTTAGTTCCAAGGCTTCCATGCGTAAGCTTGATCCAGTCGTCCCGCTATCGTCGCCATTTCGCACCCACGACAACCATGACAGGTTTTCAATGTGCGTTCGGTAGTTCGTGGATATATTGACCCCGGTTCCATCGCCTAAAACTGTACAGATTCCCATGTGGAGCCGCTTATCCGACGTGACTTGCATATTGTGATTGTCCAAAACCATTGTCATCCACTGTTCCGGCGTGACGTTGATGTATTGGGCGGGGCGCTGGATACTATCTAGTAAATATCCCAGCTCCCCTTCGCAGGTTACTTCTCTTGTTTTGTTAAAAGCTTCTGTATCACTTAGGATCCGACCTTCAAATACCAGGTCTTTTCTTAGGTTTGAGTAGACCTCGTAAATTAATATAGTTGTGTGCATTTTTCGAAGCTTGTTATAATGTGCATGCGTTGGGTCAATCGTAAAGGTAAATCCGCTTGATTTATTGATCCCCTCGGTCGGCATTGCACTTAGAAGTCGATGCTCTGTCCGGATGTCGTGCAGCAGCACGTCTGCCCGGGGGAAGTCCGACGCCCAAATCTGAATAATCGGTGCTTTGTTTTTGATCTCGTTGGTGATGTTCGCGTTCAGATCAACGTTCTTGATCAACACGATTGAAACCGCTTCAAGCCGGATCGCCTCTCCTACAGTCCCTAGTGTCGCGCCATTCTTTTTCCAACTTGTCCATCCGGAGTTTTCCAGGTGGCCACGATATTGGACGGTGTATTTGCTGGCATCAGCGCCGGTTAGTTTAATTTCAACCGCTTCAATCCTCAGGCTCTGGCCGACTGTCCCAGCGGTTTCCCCGTCAGCAAACCAAGGCTGCCAGCCAATATTCTGGACGTGGACACGGTACGATACACCGATGTCCAGCCCGTCAAGGGACGAAAGTTTTATTTCCAGTGCTTCCATCCGCATTCCTAGCCCAGTAGTCCCTGTCTTTTGGCCATTCTTTACCCATGCGGCCCACGCTAGGTTTTGGATATGTGAACGGTAATTAATTGCGATTAGCGGCGCATCCCCTGGGTTTCTCAGTAAGTTTTCTGATTTAAGCGTAATAATGATCTGAATCGCTTCAGCTCTTAGCGCTTGTTCGGTTGTTCCGGCTACATCGCCATCCCGACACCATTCTTGCCAGCCCTCGTTCTGGACGTGGACACGGTACCAAATCGAATACTTGCCCGCATCTGCACCGGTTAGTCTAATCTTAATCGCTTCAAGCCGCTTGCCCTGATCCGTTGTCCCGGCCGTGGCACCATTGGCCACCTCGGGTTGCCAGCCGATGTTTTCGACGTGGGTCGCGTAGGCCACGCCAAGGCTTAGATTGCCAGTATTGATTAATGCAATCCGGATCGCTTCAAGCCGTAAGCCTTGCCCCACCCTGCCACTTAGCCGTCCATCGGTAACCTCTGCTCCCCACCCGTAATTTTCTACATGGGTGGAATAACTGGCGCATAGTATCTTTTCAGGTGGTATGGCGGCGTTCGGGTCGATGATTGGCACTATTATTTTCGTGGGATCATCGGTCGGCTTGTTTGGTACAACCACTACCACTTCTTCTTTTACCAATTCCAGAACAATCTCGATCGCTTCAGCTCGCAGCGCCACCCCTTCAGTCCCGGCCGTTTCGCCATCAACCTTCCAGTTTTGCCAGCCGATGTTTTCAATATGCAGCCGATATTTAATTTTGTACTTTTTTGCATCGGCTCCAATCAGACGAATGAGGATCGCTTCAAGCCGCAGACCTTCGCCCTCGGTGCCAATTACTTCACCATCAGTTTTCAAGGGTTGCCAGCCGCCGTTTTGAACATGCGCTTGCGCTTCAATGGCGATGTCAAGTCCGCCCTTTTCTAATAGTGATATCACCAGTGCTTCCATTCGCAGCCCGCGCCCGGTTGTCCCGGAGGTCGCCCCATCAGTTACCGCTATATTCCAGCCCTCATTCTCGATTTGGGTTTTATAGCTAACTTTCATAGTGAACCTCCTTTGTAGTCAACCGATACCGTCCCGGATCCCCCAAAGGTTAGCACGTGTTCACCCTCTCCAATAAAGATATCAGTGATCAGGTTTTCCCCGGCTGCCAGCTGGTAGGTATTGCCCAGATAGGTTACCGCCATCGCTCCGGAGCAGATGATCTTCGGACACACCCGTTTTCTGCGGCCGATGATCGTCAACGATCCCGGCACCGATAAATCAAAATAGTCTCTAATGATTCCATCTTCAAAACTAAACGTGTCCCACTCCCATGGCTCCAGCGATGACTGCGTTTCATATTTGTACGGGTCGACGGTGGCAGATAGCGTCAGCGTTCCACCATATATCTCCCATTTATAGCTGTCTACTGAAATCCTGCCAAGGAAACAAAATCCAGAATCCTGCGAAAATACAATTTGCATCTTTCGCCCATGTAAAAAGTTTGATATCTTTGAATGCATCGCGTGAAAGCTATCTTTCGCTCCAACATATTCAAAAACAACCGTCAAAGACCTCTGGTCATACTCGATATCACCGCTGATCGCTTCAGACAGATCAATGATATCGCTTGTCCCGGGAATCGGTATTTGAGTCAATTTTGGTTTGGGCGGCGAAATATTTACCGATAACATACGTATTTTAAACAATTCCACCAAAGATGTTGCGTTAACCAACACATCAGCTCGACTCATATCACTCCACCCCTTCCTTTAATTCCAGCTATTTTCCCAAGCCTACCATCAATTATGCCTACCAACTTATCTCCGTCAATCAACACGTTCCCGCCCGCACTAGCAACCGCAATTAAGCGGTTAAGAGCATCTAGTATGCCTGCCGAGTTATTTTCGCCGCCGTTACCATCAATAATTGAAACAGTCTCAACCGCTGCTTTCAGGTTGGCCTTTGCTGAATTATTGGTTGTCCATTTATAAGATTCTTCGGCCACAGCAGCCTGCATTTTCGCAGCTATGCCAGCAAAGAATGCGGGGTCTCCGTTTAAATACGGATTATACTTTTTAGGGATAACCGCCTCATCTTTATGAAGCAAGTACGGCGCCGTCCGTGGTACACGGTTAGTTCCAGTCGCTAAACCAAATAAAGAAGAAGGATCAATTGCCACACCATCTTGGTAAACCCCAAAGTGGAGATGGGCACCAGTTGAATTCCCAGTCGAACCGACAAGACCGATTGTTTGCAGTTGTGTGACCAATTGCCCGACCGATACCATAATTTCAGATAGGTGGGCATATAATGTTCTTAAGCCGTTTCCGTGGTCTAACATAACGGACAATCCATAGCCGCCATTCCAGCCAGCCTGAACAACCTCACCCGCTCCGGCTGCACCTACTGGCGTTCCGTAACCTGCGCCAATATCAATCCCCTGGTGATAATCCGAACCCACCCCTTGTACATCATCGCGGTATCCCCACCCTGAGGTGATTGCCCCATCTACAGGAACGGTCAGGCCACCAAAATCAGAACCGCCGAGTCCAATTGATTTAAAAAACTCTGCAGCGCCGGTACCAATGAAGTCTATCGCCGCCTTGAGGTTTAAATTCCCACTTGAAAATTTATCTTTAAGCTCCTGAATCATGCTGTTCACAAAAGCCATTAAGCTATCGCCGTTAAGACCGTTAATCAAACCCTGGATCATATATTTCCCGATTTCGACAAGCTCTTTTGCTGGCGATGCAATCCCTAGGCCTTCTTTAAACTTTGTTAAAATATCGTTAACAAGCCCGGTAACCGCACCGTAAACATTGCTCGCAGTTTCTTGAATTCCACGAACAATCTCCCCGATCATTTGCGTGGCCAACGTGTAGAGAGCGCCAGGTAAACCTTTGATAATATTTACAATATTGTCAAAGAATGTGGTTCCTGCTGTGGTTGCATTCGCGCCCATATCAGCCGCAAACTGAATAACGTTGGCAATCGTTTCCGTCAGCCAATTCCAGATATTGCCAGGAAGCTCCGCGAACCAAACGCCAACAGCAGTTATGGCATCCTTCGCCGCCTGCCGCATCTTTTGAGGTGTTGAAACACACCAACCGATAATATTTCTAATCGCCGCACCGAGCACGAAAGCGATATTGCCCGGTAATTCACTAAACCATTTGCCGACCGCATTGATAGCATTCATTGCCGCATTTTGCATATCAGTCTGTACTTGCAGCCCCCAGTTAACAACTGCTACAAGGACGTTATACAAGAATGTCCCAATAGTTGATGGCAATTGTGCGAACCACGCGCTAATTGCTTGCCATCCCAACGTAAAGGCCTCTTGTATCATAAGCATGATTTCAAATCCGGCTTGAGCGAGCACCGGCCCGGCTTCGATCAAACCATTTACAAGCGCCATGAGTATTTCCGGTAAAGCGGCGATCAATTGCGGGATGGCCTTAACGAGACCAATTGCCATTTGAATGATCAGCTCTAACCCTGCCACAATCAATTTAGGGGCATTCTTGACGATTGCGCTAATTATTTTTTCAATGATTTCAGGTAATTTATCAATTATAATTGGGATAGCTGCAATTAAACCATCTGCCAGGCCAGTAATCAATGCAATCCCTGCGTTGATTACTAAATCGATATTATCGAGTATCATCGTGACAAGGCTTAATATCGTCGCAATCACAACAGGGATCAGTGTTGGCAAGGCTTGCGCCAAGCCAATAGCCAATTGAGCGATCATCTGTATGCCCAATTCCAAAAGCGAGGGAAGCATCCCTAAGATGCCCGTTAGTAAGCTTGTGATAACCGTAACAGCCGCCCCCATAATTGCTGGCATGTTTGCAATTAGCCCGTCAATGAGTGATTGCAGGACTTTTACCCCCATATCTACCATGCCCGGCAAATATTCAGCAACCATTTGAACCAGATCTGCCAATACGGTACCAATTTCCGACACCAGACCATCAATCCCGCCGGAATTAAATGCATCGTTTAACTGCTGCCCCATACCGGCGAGTCTTGTCATTGCTTCGGTTGCCATGGGAAGAAGTTCCATTCCGACTGATCCCGCTAAATTTGTTACCTGGAGCTGTGCGATCCTAAGTTGGTTCGCAAGCGAATCGGAAGTTTTGGCGAAATCGCCCTGTGCGTCAGACGTTACTTGCATTAGATAATTATATCGAAGTGTTACTTTTTCCGCTTCCGACATAGCGTCATAACCGGCTTCAATCCCTTGGCTTAATGCATATGCTTCTAGATTGGCCACCGACATATTAATGCCGAGTTGTTTTAATGGCTCTGTTTCGCCAGAAATGCCAGCTCTAATCTTATCAAACGCCTCGCTATGATCCAGGTTATAAAAAGAAGCCATGTCCCCGGTTAAGCCAGTCAGCCCTTTCGACATCTCAAAAGTCTGTTCGTCCGTCAGGCCCATCGACTTAGTCATGGCGCCTAAAGTAGATGTGTATTTTTTTGCATCAAGCTCGGCCAACCCAAACGCGACTCCGGCATCCTTGGCCCATTTGTTAACCGCTTCTGCGTTGGATCCAAAAGTTGTATCAACAACATTTTGAACCTCTGTTAAATCGCTGGCCATTTTGATAGCATATCCGCCGGCGGCTGCCAGTGCGGCTCCTGCCGCCGCTACCGCAGCCGCAGCAACAGTCAGCCCTTTTGCTGCAACACTGCCCATTGATGAAAGCTTTCCGCTTAGATTGTCAGAATGTTTCCCTACGTCATCGAGATCATCTTTTAATTTTTTTGATCCCTTTGAGCTTTCTCGGTCAATCTCAGCCCAGGCTTTTTTCATAGCCTCAGATTGATCCATCCCTGCTTTGCGGTATTCACCTGCCAACGTCGCGGCTTGAGATCTTAGGCTTTTAGCTCCCTTCTCGGCTCCACTGGTGTCTATACTAGTTTCAACTATAATTTTGCCATCTGCCAATGAGTTCTCACCACCTTTGTGTTGTGATTTGTCATCGGCATCTCAGGCTCTACTTGACTTTTTCTATCTTAATTTCAAATTTCTTCTTACAGTTGCGCCCTTTACAAATAACGAATACGCCTTTACTTTCTGCGCATTCATCGTCGTATGTTATTGGCATCTCGTATCCGCAATGTGGGCACTTCACTTTTTTTTCAATATCCATCCCCTCCTAAAACAAAGCGTCCAGGCTGTTGGCAAATTCGCTTTCCTTTTCTTCTTCTGACCGATAGTCAGGCAGCCGATGTATCCGTTTTAATTCCCGGTAGGCCTTCTTTTGTTCCGGGGACATATCTTTCGTGATCTTCATCGTCCGGTATCCCACGACTTTTTTAAATTCATGGTCATCCCGCAGTGCAGACAGCAACGATCGGAACGCCCACCAATGTAAATAGTCAATGCGCACCAGATCAATGCTATATTGATCCAGAAATGCCGCGTAAATCAACGGCGCATCGATATCGAAGGAATAAACAGGCCGTGGCGCTTTCTCCTTCTGCTCGTCGTTCTCGTTACTTTTTTGGGGTTGATCATCGCATCGATAAAACCACATGAACCACTCAATGGCGAGATTGACATCAAAACCCATGTTGCCACAAAAAAAACGGTCAACAAGCGGTATAGTCATTTCGCCCTTGTTTTCCATTGTCCCGGGTCCATTTGCGATAATTTCAAACTCAATCATCAGGCGAAAATCAGTATCAACTGGATAATCAACCCCATCAACAGCCACTTTTTGTGGCAACGCCTTTGTCAGTAGATTCATTTTGCCGGAACAAACTTCTTGTTAGTAACTGGCTTTGTTTTTGGCAAATGATCCATTGGTTTCGCTGTTTTTTTTGCGTATTTTGACGTAAGCTCGTGGATGCTCTCTTGTGCGTTCGGGATCTCATTGATCACTTTTTCAAACGCCGCCAGTGAGTTTTTTAAGTTCATTTTCCCCTGGAAAACAGCATCTGAAGCGCCGTCTCCGAAGACTTTGTCAAAGAAATCATTGACGATCACGCATTGTTGGCGGATCGCATCGCCAAGCCGATCTGTTTTTTCTGATTTGATGCTCAATTCATTGATTGCATCCTGAAAAGAATCAGCAACGTCCGCGTCCATTAAATCTAATTCAAGTTCAACACCATTAATTTCTATCATTAGTTAATCCTCCTTAGGCTGCTGCGGTAAATGTTGCGATTTTTTTATCGGCATCCAGTACAACAGTGCCTTTTACAATAGGGCCGTTTGACTTCAACGTACCACTGTAGGTGTACGCGTCCGTAGAATCACCCTCGCTGTCAGGGATAACGGTAAAATCACGCTTTCTAGCTGCGTATGTGGTCACCTCAGCAACCGTAGTGGAATCGGTCAGATCCACTATGATGATAGATCGAATGGCCGCCGTTCCCAACGTTTCATTGTCAGTCAGTGCCACAATATCATCATGAACCGGGTTATCAGTATATTGATCAAACCCATAAGCCATCGAAGGGCTGAAACCAATTAAATCGGTCCGCTCGAAATCTTCGTCCGTATATTGCCGGCTGTACTCTTTCGCGTTTTTACTGGTGCTGGAATCCGTAAAGCTTCTCATCCGATGATAAGCGATGGTTCCCGCTCCTTCTGCCGGCACTCCATAAAAGGCCAGCTTGTCACTTCTTTTTACTAATACTTCACTCATGTTTTAAACCTCCTGCTTATATTTAAAATTGCACTGTATAATATACTGTGCTTTATCCAATTCGTTGTTGTACATATATCCCGGGGTGGTCGCTTGGATTGATACCGGGATCTGATTTTCGTTCATATCTGGCAAATCGTTGGAATCCGTCCAGAGCTCTAGCCATTCTGAAAAGTGTTCAAAGAAACCAATGTTATCAAGATTCTCAAGCACATCAGAACCATAAGGCTCTCGACTGCAAAAGTTAAAAGCAAACTGTCTCACGGATCCGCCATCTGTGTATTTTTTGAAGATCGGATCGACCGGAACACTTTCGATCATGTAGGCCGTGGTTTCTTCTTTGAGGTAATCAACACCAATCCCCCGGTGATATTCATCCAGGTATGGACAGGTCTTAATAAAATCTCGAATGTACTTTATAATCGTCATTTGATTTTACCTCCCGCCATATCTGCCACTGATTTTACAATCTCTTTGCCACGATCGGACCACATTCTCAAACACCATTGTCTTCCCCGCAAGCCCTTTCCTTTATGCTCATACCATTGACGCCGTGAGTAAGGCTGGATATATTCGATTGACCCCGGCTTTTCCACCGCTGTGTTTTTTAAAGGCCCTGATCGCTTCGGGACATATTTATCACTTAACCGCCTAATTTCATGTGTCATGAACTTTTGCGCTTTGCCGTTTTTATCAAGTCCTCGTTTTAATAAAATCTTCTCAGTGGGGTCTATGTTGATCTTAATTTTCGTGTCCATTATTTCGCTCCAATCTCCCAATGAGGAAGTGACGCATCGGTCAGATCGACAACGGAAATGATGGTAAATACATCGTCATAGGTGTTTTTTAGACCGTCCAGATTGTTTGGCTTAACGCCGGTAAGATCAAAGTCGACAATTCCTTTGACAATAATGTCGCCGGCATTTAGTGTGAAATACTGATCCTTCTGATCCGATCTTGCCCACGCTTTAGGTTTTAAGTAAATCTTGTCTGTGGTCACATCCCGGTCAATCAAAACCTCTGTAATATCAGCTGTCAGCAAACCTTTGTCATTTACCGTCACCGCCCGGGATCCTTGCCAGTTAATGCCATAAAGATACGTCCGGCAATAAATATCTTTCTCCAATACGCGGTCATAATATTTGTTGTAGATTGTCATGTCTGCATTGGTAATCATTCCAAACCTCGATACAATAACCCGGTGCTCGCCAGCCATACTCTCGCCGCTTCATTGAGTTTTTGTTCACTTGATTTGCCCGATGCCACATAGGATCTTGATTCCTTCCCGGCTGATTCACTGGCAATCTCCGGCCCCTTTTCTTGCTTGAAAAGTTCATCCATTACGGCACAAGTGGCCATCTTAACGGGATCTGTGACATCCTCTGTGATTCTGCCCATGGTTATCTGGTTAATGTAGGCCGTAGCCATGGAGGAAAGCCGGATGAAATCATCAGATTGAACCAGTTTTCCTCCGTATGTGGCTGTGTAGTAAGCGGAATCTACATAGACCATGTTCTTAACCTAAGATACGAACAGCCAGCTCCTGATACATGGTTTTGTAACCATAGAGCACGTCCATGGAAATCGTTTCTTTCTTATATTTGATGTCATATCCCTTAACAACACGCATTGAAACGCCGTTGTAAGAAACAACATATGCTTCAACACCAGAAGGCAATGTTAGCGGACGGGTAACAAATGCAAATGCCTGTGGTGCAAAACCGAGGTTTGCGGTATGGCTTGCAGTCACGGTGATGGCATCGGTCACGGCCAGCGCTGGGAGGGCTGGGTAAACAGTCACAGCCAATTCATCTGAGGCAGCTGTTCCGCCAGTTAAGACGGTGTAAGTTTTTCCTTTAATTGTCAGGATGTCGCCTTTAACCAGTGTCCCGGTTAAGGTTGGGCTGGTTCCGCCGGTAACGGCCAGAGTCAGGCCAGTAGCTCCTTCAGCGACGATAGCTTTAGGAACAATCTTAGGAGTCGTTCCACCGCCAACAGCTAAAGTTCCAGCGGTGTGGGTTTTGATTCCCTGAGCCATAAAGTTATTGAATGAATACAGCCGGCCCAATTCGCCTTCGCGAAGGGCATCTGTGCTTGCTGATTTTTCAGCATGGGCAACCGCATCCAAAGTGCTTAGTGATGCTTCTGCCTCTGGGTCCCATACAGCCACGCGCCCAGCCAGTGGTACCTTATTGATGTTCAATGCTTTCCGTGCGTCAGCGATAACACTCAGTGATGCAGGGGTTGTCCCGGCGACACCAGCGGTGTAAGGAATATCCTTGTACAGGAACAAACCATCGCTATTGATTTTTTCCGCCAGTGCCACCGCCGAAGGTTCGATAAACAACCGGTTAAGATCATCAATGCTCGTTGCTCCTGCGATTGCTCCCCATTCTGCATCGACTGTGGCCAGTTTATCCAGGGTTACTTCAACGCTGGACTCTTTAATGTCCTGTGCAGTAACACCGTTTGTTTCATCGAAGTCTTTCGCTTCCAGAACAACTGGTTTTTTAACCTGGATCTTTGCGCCTTTACCTGGCTGAAAATCGTTTGAGAAATCACGATAGATCAGGTTTGGGAATACCATATTTTCAATTAACCGTTGCAAGGTAAGCCTTGCAATTACTTTTACATCTAAAAATTCATTTGCCATTTTTTATTTCTCCTTCTAAACTTAAAATTATTTTTTTGCGAATGCCATTTCAAAGAACTGATCATCTGAAATAGCATTATGATCGATGGTCCGAATGCCGCCGCCGTGAGTGCCACCGGTATTTACAACAACACCTGGGGGCTCTGGTTTGGGTGCTTTATCAGGCACAAATGCCGCTGGATTACTTGCTTTAAGGGCTGTGATGTAATCATCAGCTCCTAAGAACTTTCCTTCTTCCAGCTTGAAGCCCTTGTCTTTAAATTCTGCGAACACTGCCTTTTTGGCCAGCTCTGAACTAAACTCTACGCCACCTAAAAACTTATCTACTGCAAATTCATACTCTTTGGTAGACATTTGAGTTTTTAGGGCTTCGGTATCTTGTTTGTACTTCGCTTCCCACTCATCGGCGGCCTTCTTAATCCCTTCAACGTCCAATTCTTCAAACCCTTTGATAGCGGTATTGGCTTCACTCAATTGAGTTTTGACACCTTCCAGCTCTTCTTTGGCTTTAATTACTTCCTGTTTTTGCTTTTCAACGTCAGCTTTGTATTTCTCGATATCGGTTCCATTTAGCGCAAATACGCTCTTAATCTGGTCTTCTGACAATCCTAATGCTGTTAAGTCTTCTGTTTTCATGGTTGTTGTCCTTTCCCACTAAGCGTTTTAGGTGGTCGCTGTCACCCGTGGTCCTGCTTTCATAGGCTTGCAGGGTAGCCGAATTTTAGGTATTAAAAATAGACCGTTTAACGACTTATCCAGGTCGCACCTTAACCCCGGCGAGGGGAGATTTTAAGATCACCGCCTTATCTAGTAAGATTTTTAGGCTTTGGATATGTGACTTTATGCTTGTATCCTATTCTGCCCTCTTGGCAGCCCATGCACTCTTCTGGCTAATGCTCTTCCCGAACCCCAACACTTGATTTCGCTCATTCTGCAATGGCAGTTGCGCCTTCTTGCTAAACTCTTTATAAAACTTCTTTTGCTGCTGAAGCTTAATGCTTGCCGCTGTAAAGTCTTGATCCAGTCCGGCTTCTTTGTATCCGATGATTTCATTCTTGGATTGCCTCATTGCGGTTTCAATCTGCCTCTGCTTTTGCGCGGCATCATAGTGGGTGTAGGTTTTGCCCTCATACTCAAAATCTTTAGGGTCGATGTTCTTGAGTTGCTCATTAGTGTAAGTTGGGACTGAGATCCCCGGGAAGAAGGCATAGTAATTATGACGGCAATTTGCCCCGCACAATCCAGTTACTTTTCCCAGCCCGGTAGTTGCTGCTAAATTCGGATATCCTTTTACGCTGCCATGAATCTTAAACACTTTCCCCTGCCACTCAGCATGATCCGGCCTTGCCCCGGAATGGGCCGTTACTTCCACATAATCAGCGGCAAGATCCTTTGCGACCTGGTCATTCATCTTACTCGACATCTGATTAACGCCTGTCATCACCGCCCGTCTGGCGGCCACGTCAACCCGGTTATGCCAACCAGATTCATAATCTACCCATCGCAAACCACTTTGAGCGATCTGCTTAACCGCATTCCGGGTAGCAGTGTTGTAATCAAGCACCCCGGTTGAAACCTGAAATTGCGCCATGTCCAATGCTTTATTGTAAAACTCAAACATCGGTAGATATTCGATTTTGCCATTGACCATCCGGGCGAATCCCATCGACTGAGTCATGTTAAAAAACTCACCCTTTGTTTGTTCCTGGGCAGCTTTCACATAATTCTGCAAAGTCTCAGATTTTTCAAGATTAGGGGTTAAGTGTCCCATCTTTTCATAGATCGGTCCATCATTCTGCAAAGACAGCTCTGCAACGTCATACATCAATGCATCAATTTCTTCCTGAGAAAGCTCTGTAACCCGTTTTATTTCTTCTTCGAGCTCTGACATAGCCATGCCGATTTCTTGCGCTCTGATCGCCTGCCATTCGGCTGTTGCGGTTATTTGCCCGGCCTTCGCTACCCGCCGGGCAAAGTCTTTAATAACAAATGCTTCCAGGTCTTGATAAAGGCCAACAAAATAATCCGGAATGTCCCTTAATTGATCAGGCGTCAGCATTACTCAACACCAGGACCTTCGCCGAATGGATTGTCCGCAACTGTCGAACTCGCCGCCGGCATCATCTTAAGTGCTTCTTCTTTGGTAACGCCGTATTTCTTGGCAATGTAAATTTCAGGTTTAATCAGCCCACTGGCAACGTCTTGTTGCATGGCCAATAGTTCCGACTCCTTATCAACAATATAGCTATCATCAAAGATTACCTTTATTTCCGGTTCTTCATCTAACGCAATTCCGCAAATGTTCTTTCCCGCCCACATGATTGATCTGACCAATGTTTTCAATGACCGCTCAACAACGATGTAATTTTTACTGGCGTTCTGCATCAGCTCCTGCTTATCCCCAACATACTGAGTTGCTGTGATAATGGCCCCAGCGTTGAACTGGTAATGCTTGGTCCCAAACCCGCACTTAAAACTCAGGTAATCCAACTGAGCCTGTAGCCCGTCAATGTTTTCCTGAACTCTTAGCGACGGGTTGAACTCTTGGATCAGCTTATTGCTGCCGTTCTTATCAAGGAAGTCGTCGCCAAACTGAATGAACAGCTGTTGCGCCGTATCGTCTGGGGTGATTTTCTCCCCACTGTCGGTTGTCGTCACCAGTGAATCATTGATGAACACTTTCTTCCCGCCCAGCTTAAAGTCACGATTGAAGTTGTTGTAGCACAGATCAACTCCCTGCAGGTTGTCGATTGAGTTTGCAAATACCGACATACCCAACCCATTGGCGCCATCGATAGCATTGACAATGTTCGGCTTCATGATTGAAAATAACGGGATATCCGACCGGGTCGAGAATCCTTCAATCATTCCTTCAGGTAGCGGGATTGGGTTTAGTGATCCGGCATCTTCTTTAAAATATCGGTTTGTTATCTCATACCCGGTGTCAGCCAGAATGTGAGTCTCGACATAGACATAGTTTTTACCTCCCAGCATCACGTCCGAAACAAAGGCCACATCAACGATATTTCCATATCGAATCGATAAGGGGATGATGTTCAAGGCATTCAGGTATTCAATGCGGATCTCTGTATTCTTGTCCCCGATTGCTTTTTCGCCAACCAGCTTAAGGTTTTCAAACCGCAAAACAAAAGCACCGGTGCCTGAATAGAATGTTTTCTCGATCAACTCATTCGCTGCTTGCCAGAAATTATTGAGCTCAAAAACCGAATCAACAAAATCGTTGTTCCTATTTTTATCAACAACTATCTCGGTTTTCTCATTAAGCAGAATACTAGCCCAATCTTCACATACTTTCTTTGCCATTTTGAGGGAATAGATCTGGCGCTTTTTCGTTTTCCCGCTGTACCCGGTCTCGGTAAAATCGTGGAACGGTTTATAGTACCCCTTCCACCAGTCTTCCCACTCTTGAATATAGGCATAATAGCTGGTCGGCACGTCATAGCCGTTCGCTTTGTTTAAATAATCTACTACTGCGTTTATGTTCACGGTTAACCTCCAATCAACTTATTAATAAACTGCTCAAATGAATACTCAAAGGCGTCAAGGATATCGATATCTGAGCTAAAGTTATCGAGCCGCACGTCTTTACCGGCATCGCTGGCTTTCTTGTCCCAAACAGCCGATGACAGACCACCTATCAAGGCAGTGCAACAACTTAATATCTTAATTCGTTCCCGGTTCAATAAAGTGTTGCAGCATCGGATCCGCTCAACAATCCTGATCTTGGCACTGTCTCCGATCTTAATCGGCAACCCTGCATTCTTGCACGCCTTATACAAGCCATTAATCAAATACTGAGCCTCATTATCAGCAAAACAATATCGGATTGGGATGACTGGGAAAAGCTGCTCTAATTCTCGGTAGAACGTAATGAATTCTTGGTTGACCAGATCACTGTCAATATCACCCTTCTGGCCTTTTATCGCATGATCAGCCAAAACATAGACCGATCTAAAGTTATGCGTAAAACCCGAGGCCACGAAAGTTGTCAGGGACCGATTCCCCCCGAAGTCCATGCCGATTGATATAAACTCAAGATCGCGTCTTAATTGCTCTTTTAATTCGTCGGTCAGCTCAACGATGTACTTGCTTGGGTTGTCGGCGAATTGTCGATATATGACCCCTTCTGCTGCTTTCCAGAGGCCAAGTATAAACCGTTCATAAAAAACGCCGCTATACATTGAGCGGTATCTGGCTTTTATCTTTTCAGTTAGGCTAAGATTATCATCCATGGTGAAATGGAGATAAAGGTACCGCTTTTCATCTTTCTTATCGATCCAATTGATCTTAAACCAATGCTGCGGATTGCTCGGGTTACAGTTAAACCAAAACTTCGAACCTTCAACAGAACATCGACCAGTGGCCTGATTCACAAAAGATTCAGGCATCAACGCCACTTCATCAAAGAATATTCCGGCCAAGGTGATCCCTTGGATTAAGTCCTGCGACCGTTCATCTTTGCCACCAAATATATAAAAATAGTTTGTGACATCGCCACGGGTTACTGTTACAAGATTATCAGCTCTGTGATCCTGGACTTTATAGCCCCTGGACTTGAGCATTAGTTTCAGCCAAAACAAAACATTTCGCCGGAACGAACCAATGGTCTTCCCGCACATCCCAAAGTTCTGGCTATTAAACGAAACCATGGCCCATATCACAAACGATAATGACATCGATAAGGTTTTGCCTGACCGTATCGCTCCATCGGCAATGATGCCTTCTTTGTCCTTTGTGGGTGAGTTTGGCATCCACCAGGTTAAGACCTTCATCTGCTTATTGGAAAACGCTTTGAATTTGAATATGGCCTGTTTTATTCGTCTTCCCATATTTCTTTGACCTTTCCAGATAAAGCGTCAAGGAAACCATCGTCTTCAAATGATTCTTCTTCGCCATTTATTTTTGCCACATCAGCTTTTAGTTTATCAATTCTTGCTCGCTGCTCTTCGGTAACTAGATCTGATCTGGTCAGCCCATCATACTGCTTGATCATAGATTCCAGCGTCTTCATAGCCCGGGACTGTGCCTGCATAAAATTTGAATGCTTATCCCAGGCATATTGAATATCGTAGGAGGTCGCCAAACCATCGCAACTAATTTCCTTTGTCATATCATCCTGATCCCTAACATACATCAAGTTTTGCGCCCGGATGATAGCGGCGTATTGCAACTGGATATTATCCCAGAGTAAATCAATGGGGTTAGAATGTTCAATGCACCCAATGATCTCCATCGTTTCTTCAGGAAGCCACTTTGAGAAAAGGCCGTGTTTTTCGGCATTCTTATTTTTAGGCGGGCCAGTGGCATTTTTATTACCAGGCTGACCGCCTTTTTTATTTGGAGTACTCCGTTTCTTTTTATGGAGTACTCCGTTAGTTGACTCATCCCACTTATCTTTGCACTTCCACCCGCCAACTGTTTTTTCAGATATTCCGAGCATTTCAGCAATTCGTCTGTTTTCGATATTGCCTTTAAATTCTTTAAATATTTCAAACGCTTTATCTCGATTGGGACTTCTAGCTCTGGGCAATCTCACCACCTCTCATTCGTCGTTTTGTAAACAGCTTCCTACTTCAACAAATACCAATCACTCTCAAAAACCCAATGTGCCCGGGTCGAAAACCTCCCATCACCTTCCCTGACAATGTAATCGCCATCGTCAACAAGATAATCGCCCTCAGCTTCTTCCCCGGTTTTCAAGAAAAGCTTTCGCCCTTTCATGACGAACTTATCGCCGGCCATAATCGCATCATACAACCATACCGGCATTTTTTCGGTTATGTTGCCATTCCATTGGTGCGCTTCAATTGTTTGTGGTTTTCTAGCATAACTCGCCATGGCTTTCCCCCTTGGTTTCCACCTCATAGTCCCATCCCTGCCCACTCTGGCAGTGAGTGCAAGCGTCTTTAAACTTCTGCCCTGGAACCTTGACCGTAATGAACCCTGCTTCTAAATAGTCGCCATGGCATTTATGGCACAGCGTTTCAATATGCTTTTTATCATCCATCGATCACTCGATTGGCATAATATACGCACCCTGTTTGCTTCGTTGGGTCTTTTAAGGTCTGTTTATCTAAGCATTCACCGTCTCGGCAATATTGGCATTCTTTTTTATCGCATTTATTATCTGGCATTTGATTACTCCTTTTATTTTTGGCATAAAAAAGACGCCCTTTCGGACGCCTCACGTTTTTATTTCATGCTACCATAATCTCACAGATCCATGGCTCATTGTAGCTCATGTTTCAAAATTTCCAATGCTTCATTGTGCAATCTCCTGACATGCTGATAGGAGTATTTCATTTCACAGCATATTTGCTCAAGATATAATCCGTCCACATACTTGTAATAAAGTACCAGCTGTAATTTATCGTCAGGAACGTCGTCAATGGCCTTTCCAATCTCAGCCCTAACTTTTATCGACTGTGATATTTTCTCTTGAATTTGACACTGTATATCTGAAATTTCAGCTATGCAGTCGTCAACCCCTAACCCGCTTGATCCATGAACCACAACCGGCATCATGTTGTTTCGTCTCAGTTCTTGCCTTGTCATCTTAGCCAGCACTTCCTGATCGCTTTTCTTATTGCTGTCATAGTATTTAAAATGAACCGGTGCCGGCACGGTATTGGCTGCCCGGGACCGCCACCGTTCGGCTTCGGCTTCCAGACGCTTAATCTGATTTTCTAATATCCGGTACCGGCTTAACCATTTTACTTTTGCTTGTCTTTCTTCCGGTGTCATTTCGCCTCCATATCCATTAATTGTTTATGCTGCATGATCACAACCCCGATAAGAAATATTACGGTCAGCCTTTCCGTATCGAAGTGACCACAGAAAAGCTTATGCGCAAATGATCCTATCGAAACTCCAAAGGTTACCAGCCAGATAGCAATTGTTATTTTTCTGTTCATTTCGCCGCCTCGTAAGTTTTTATTAAAATATTAGCTACCAAAACGCCGGTTTGCGTAAGCTCCTTGTTTTTAGTAATCAGTTTTTTCTGATTCATTATAAGCATCTCACGCCTGGATACTAGTAATAAGTTCTCGAGACAGATATTTGATCGATCGCCATCTGCAAAGATAAGTACGTGATTTTCAGGAATTACTCCATTTACTTCTTCCCACATAATTTTATGTTTTTGCTTCCATTTCCTAGGCTCGGCAATCTTAACCCATAGGTACCCATCGTTTTTCACAAGCTCTGTCCCCGCAGGTAAATGGTTGTAAGGGATGTGTCCTTTTTTAAACTGTGTCGGTTCGTAGCCGTAACCCCCATGCCTTCCCTTATTTGCCGGCGTATGGCCTTTTGGGAAATACCCATCTCTACCAGTGCAGAGTTTGTTATTTTTCATATATCCAACTAATTGACTCATTTTTAAATCAGTGTTGAACTTTAAATTAAATGCCTGGGCTATCTCTTTATGACTATGCCCTGGGACAAATTCTTTCATGAAATTTCTCTGTTCAGGCGTATACTTATGTCTATTCATATTTATTCACCTTCTAACATTTTCGGCACTTTGAAATTAATGTCATAAGCATTATCCGCTAGTTTTTGCGCTTCCAATACCAGGGATCCATTGGCGATAATCTGAACAGCCACGCTTGATACTGCTTTTGCTCTGTTTATTTCTTCAACCAATAGCTCCCCTTTTAAGTCCTCATCACCCAGTCGCTCCAACTGGGCAAATAAGTGGTTGTTCAAATCTGATAATTTATTTTTCATCTTTTTTTCGCCTCCTGCACATAAAAATGCAATAATAAATACTCTCGCCGTAATGCTGGCAGCTTTCACAGATTAGGGTCATCGCAACCCTAACCTTTCCAGCCCCTGAAACCGCCCGTAGGTTAGCCCCTGGGCTCTGGCTCGCGCGTTGTACTCGACAACACTGACCGGCGCTTTGGCTGCTAGATACTTCTTTCGCTCCGGCCGCCGTTCGCTGTAGGTTCTCTGCACATGTTCGCCTGAAGCTACCCGGACTTGATAAGCTTTTTCAACAACGACTCGGTGTTTTAATTTACACGCGGCTGAATCACATGATTTTTGCATTTTATTCCGCGGCATATAGTCGCCCCCGCAATACGGACAGACGGCATACTCAAAATATTCCCGGTAATCCTCGCCCATATTTTTATAAATTCTTTCCGCGGTCGCGGGCGAGTATTTATTTTTTAACTTGATCTCCGTCAACTGTGCTGGGGCTATACCAATCCGCTTGGCTGCCTGGGCTCCTGTCAGATCATTGTCGGCCATGTATTTTATTAACCGTTCTTGTAGGGTCATATCCGCACCACCTTGAAACCGTCACTTTCATTTATGCGAATCGGTAATATAAACCCAATTAAAAAATCATTATCCCAGATATACACCGGCGCCACTGAATGTGTTTGGGTATATCGATATTCGCGATAATCATCCAGGACATCTAAATACTTTTGCTGACAGCGGATCTCGTTATGATCGGCGTCCAGGAATACCCGGGCAACATGCTTTCCGTCACCGTGGATGTAGGGTGTAAGTTCTAAAGGTTTGGCGGCCTTGTGATCCTTTTCGATAAGACCTGAATAATTAATCTGTTGATCCCCTTCAGCGCCGTTTCGGAAATAGACCGAATCTGCTTTATAAAACATTTCATTCAGAACCGTTTCCATAACAGGGCCTTTGGTGGTAAACATCACATAGCCATCGACGATCCAGCCTTCTTTTTTATCAAAGGCTAATAATTCTCCTTTTTTACCATCGGTGATATATTTTTTCAGTTTCGATTTATTGAACATTTTTATTTACCCATCCTCACGTTGAATTTTTCTGCAATCCTGCCCGAAGCCATCGCAATGGTAGCCAGCTCCCGGGCTACCCCCATTTCAAGATCACTGACTATCAGTAAAATATCATCCTCAAAACAATCATAGTGATATTGAAAATTATCACGATCTCTTTCTGTGAGCTCATACTTCAAAGCTTCTTTCAAAAGTTTCTGCAATTCACAACGCTCCTGGACAGTCATCTTAATTTTCATGTTAAGTGGTTTCTGGTATATTTTTAATAACAGTTCATCTTTAGTCATTTTGGTTTTCTCCTTTTATTTTTTCGATTCGGGCTTTCAGGCTTTCCAGCAGATCCCGCTGGGTCACGTGTTTTTCTTCCAGGGCGGTGGCAATATCTTCATCTCGTCCACCTTCTACAATCAGCCGATGGATGATAACTTTCTGTTGTTGCCCCTGGCGATGTAATCTTTTGTTTGCCTGCTGGTACAGTTCCAGTGACCAATTAAGGCCGAACCAGATAATATGATTCCCGCCATCTTGAAGGTTCAGGCCGTAAGCTGTACTGGCGGGGTGGGCAAGTAGGACATCAATCTTTCCAGCGTTCCAGTCGTCTTCATCCTGTGGGGTTTTCAGCATTCGCACGGATAGTTTGCTTTTTTTCAACGCTTCGGCCATCCGGTAAAGATCATGCTTAAAACTATAAAACACGATGGCCGGTTTGCCGTTTAGTTCTTCGATTAATTCCAGAAACCGTTCGATCTTAGAACTGTGGATTTCGTGAATGCTGTGATCCTCGTCATAGATCGCCCCATTGCAAAGCTGCTGCAGCTTATTTGAAAGAACTGCCGCGCTAGTAGCATCTACAATGGTTTCCGGATCGACTTCTAAAAGCATCTTCTTTTCCATTTCCTTGTAGGCTGTTTTGCCTTTGCCTTCCAGGATCACCGGGATATCATCCACAATCACATCAGGAAGATCCAGATAATCCTCGGACTTCATGGAAATACACAGCCCTTGTAATTTATCTCTTATGGTATCTTCAGCGCCGGGCTTGATGTTATAGCCAAAACCATAGGACTCGTTGTCAAAATACCGGTTTCGATAAGCTGTAATGGTTTTACCTAATCGCTCACCCTGATCCAACAGGAAGATCTGCGCCCATAGGTCAATGTAACCTTTCGGCGCCGGTGTACCGGTTAACTCAATTAGGCGGTCAATTTTAGGTCTGACACTTTTTAAAGCTTTGAACCGTTTGGCCTGGTGACTTTTAAAACTGGATGCCTCATCGATAACCACCGTATCAAACGGCCAGTCATTCCGGTAATAGCCAACCAGCCATTGGACGTTTTCCCGGTTGGTAATGTAAATATCGGCGGGTAGATTTAGGGCTCTGATTCTCTGGGTCTGGCTGCCTAGCACCTGGGATATTCTTAAAAGCTTCAGGTGTTGCCATTTATCCTTTTCCCGGTTCCATGTTCCCTGTGCTACCTTCTTAGGCGCAATGATCAGGGTTTTGGTAATTTCGAACCGGTTATATTTCAGATCATTGATCGCTGTTAATGTGATAGATGTTTTCCCTAATCCGGGTCAACCCATGTCCAACCATAAGGCCAGATTTTTATTTACGATCATTTGATTGATACAGTATCTCTGGTAGGGGTGTGGTTTGAACATTTGCATTTGACATCACCTCCTCGTGATCATGTTTGTGGTGCCACTTGAAGTGATCAGCTTGCGTTTCAAAAACCATTAAATTTTCAGGGGTGTTATTTCTTTTGTTTCTGTCGATGTGGTGGACAACCTCGCCAGGTCTAAGCTCTCGCCCTAACATTTGTTCAGCAACTATTCGATGGGTGTGTCTACCGTAAGTCTTGGTGTATGCTTTTCCTTCTCCTTTACCCAGGCGGGATTTTCTTAATTTTTCTCTTACTTCAGGTGTCATCTTAGTTTTGTTAATCTCTTTGTTCAAATATTTGAAAGGGGAATTCTTATTTTTCAAATACCCTTCTGGGTTGTGCTCTTTGGATCGCCATTTACTCAAGCAGTCCTGGGAACAGAAATTTCGTTCTCTAATTTTTCCTTTGTATCGATATATGGTTTTACCGCACCAATGACATTTTGTTTCGATCATTGTCAGCACCTCCAAAACTCGATTAACCGGTCAATGGTTTCTTTATTGTCGGTAACCATCACGTTAAATCCCAGATCATATAATTTCTTTATTTGCAGATCCTGCAAAGCTGTTGTTTTACCGCCCGGGGCTTTCAGCTCTACAAAGAAAATCCTCCCCCCTGGAAGACACACCATTCTGTCGGGCACACCTGCATTGCCGGGGCTGATAAACTTAAAAGCCTTCCCGCCAATTTCTTTAACCTTCTTTACCAGGTATTGTTCAATTTCTTTTTCTCTCATAAATCAAACCTTCCTGAGAGACCGGGTGTTACAGTTACAGTCGTTACGCGCGTATACGGGCGTTTGTGTACAGGCGGTACGTGTGCGCCCTGTATCTCCCTAATCTCTCTATTTATTTTATTTATATAATTTAATGTAACAATGTAACAGTAAAGCTCTAGCCCTCTATTTATCAGGGTTTAAGCCGTTACATTCAATGTAACACGTTTGTAACGTCTGTAACACCTCGGGTGTTACATTCTCTCTGTGTAACGGCTTTGCCGCCATAGAATGTAACGCCAATTTCTGCTCTTTTACAAAGCCCCGCTGAAGGCCATATGGCTGCCCAAAACGCGCCCCGTTTTTGGTTTTTTCCCAGCCCTTGGCATTCTCAATTATGTGGTTAATTTCGACCGTATCCTGGCGTTTTATATACCTGAGATCGCCACCTAGACATTCACAATAAACCTCGGCGGCGCAAACTTTATCTCTCTCAACCAGCTCGCCGTTGTTCACATTATGCTCGCTCGCCCAGAACATCCGACGCTCGTTTAAATTTCTTTTATCCCAGTTTGGCGGCACTTTCTTTTCAAGGAATTCAAGAACAATCCCTTCTTTAATACTGACTTCCCTGTGGCCTTCCTGGATCTCTTTGGCCATCGCTTCAACATCACCGGACAAAAACAGTTTTTCGCCCAGTTGCCAGGCCACATAAGCCTCAGCCCATATTTGGCTTACTTCAACTTTTAAGGTTGAGAATATATCTTTTGTCGGTTCCAGGATGCCAACATCCACCGGCCAGAAACGCCGGTTCCCGGTTCGGTCTCTTAGAAACTCACTGTCGTTGGTGGTTCCAAAGAATACACAGCGCCGGGGGTAAACCCCTGTTCGGCGGCCATACGGTTCCCGGTAGATATCCTCAGTACGACTGAGAAACTGCTTAACCGCATTATTTTCTGACCGGGAAAGCCCAGTTAATTCACCCAGCTCATTAATCCAGACCCCCTGGATCATCTCACTGGCTTCTTTGCCTTCAAAGGTCTGCAAGCTGTCTGAATACCATTTGTGACCCAATAGTCTTAAAAAGGTGCTCTTGCCAATCCCCTGAGGCCCGCCCAGTATCGGCATGTAATCATATTTGGTACCTGGGATCATGGCTCTGGCCACGGCGGCCGCTAAACTCTTTCTAGCCACTGCCCGGGTGTAAATAGTGTCCTCAGCGCCCAGATAATCGGTAAAAATCGTATCAAGACGTTTAATACCATCCCAGGTTAAACCGGTCAGGTAATCTTTCACGTCGTTAAATTTGTGTCGTTGTGAGCAGATTGTCATAGCAGCATAAAGCCGCTTATCGGATAACTGGATCTTATAAACATGTTCCAGATAATGGAGTAGTCCTGCATCATCCGGGTCACTCCATGCCCGGCGTTCGTCTCTGACATCCCAGGGGAGGGACCCCATGGCAAGGCCACGGTTTGCGAACTCATCGAAAGCCAGTTTGCCTTTAAGCCGGGGGTCATTTTCCAGGATGATCAGCACGTTGTCAATTGTTTTAGTCGGTAATCCTGTTGTCGGTGCCACTTCCATTTGGTTGATCCAGTCCAGGTTCTCTGGTTCTGGCAAAACGTTGGTGGTTCCCTCAACGGTTCCATTAATATTTACTTTGGAAAATTCTTCGGTTGCCTGTTCATATCGTTCCTGATTCATCAGCCCAGTTACCGCTTGATCAGCGACCGCAAACTGACACATTGCTGTAAA